>SNQW01000010.1_pt1 | contig 299872 bp, 306 predicted proteins | sample 2580511 | NCBI WGS metagenome assembly SNQW01 (sample SAMN10953775, study PRJNA522744) | food fermentation metagenome | isolation source: 8-hour incubation of native-enriched microbial consortia from nixtamalized... | place: Mexico | collected 2017-09-24
AGCAGCACGGTAGCTCGTCGGGCTCATAACCCGAAGGTCGCAGGTTCAAATCCTGTCCCCGCAACCAAATGGTCCCGTGGTGTAGTGGTTAACATGCCTGCCTGTCACGCAGGAGATCGCCGGTTCGACCCCGGTCGGGACCGCCATTTATGTTTGGCTCGGTAGCTCAGTCGGTAGAGCAGAGGACTGAAAATCCTCGTGTCGGCGGTTCGATTCCGTCCCGAGCCACCATTTTTTTATGCCGACTTAGCTCAATTGGTAGAGCAACTGACTTGTAATCAGTAGGTTGGGGGTTCAAGTCCTCTAGTCGGCATCCTTTAGGGGCATAGTTTAAAGGTAGAACTGAGGTCTCCAAAACCTCCAGTGTGGGTTCGATTCCTACTGCCCCTGTAAAGTATATGGGCCTATAGCTCAGCTGGTTAGAGCGCACGCCTGATAAGCGTGAGGTCGATGGTTCGAGTCCATTTAGGCCCACCATATATTATTCCGCAGTAGCTCAGTGGTAGAGCTATCGGCTGTTAACCGATCGGTCGTAGGTTCGAGTCCTACCTGCGGAGCCATGGCCCGTTGGTCAAGTGGTTAAGACACCGCCCTTTCACGGCGGTAACACGGGTTCGAATCCCGTACGGGTCATAAAAAAAGAGTCAGCATATTGCTGACTCTTTTTTATTGTGCGTTCATTCTCCTTTATCAACTGATTTTCCTGAAATAAATAAAGGGATTTAGGAAAAGCTATGGTATGTATAAAAAGGAGGAGATACAAATGACACGAGTGAGAGACTTGATGAGCACTCATATTGTACAGTGTACACCGTTAGACAATGTATATGAAGCTGCTGTAAAGATGAAAGAAGAATCGATTGGATTGATCCCGGTTGTTGAAAATGAACAAGTTGTTGGTCTTGTTACGGACCGAGATTTAGTTGTTCGAGGGATTGCTGAAAAACATCCTGGATCTAATAAAATTACAAATGTAATGACAAAAAACATTGTTTCAGTTTCTCCAGATGATCCTATTGAAAAGGCTACAGAGTTAATGGCACAGTATCAAATTAGACGATTGCCAGTAGTTGAGAGTGGTCAACTCGTTGGGATGTTAGCACTAGGAGATTTAGCTATAAAAGAATCGGCAGATGATCAAGCGGGATTTGCTTTAAGTGAAATATCAGAGCATACGGAATGAAGTGAGACTTTAATTAGTGTAATACGTTACGTATAAAAATCAGATACATTATTCTAGTATATAGGGTTAAGCTAATATGTTAGCATGATGTATCTGAGCCATTATATAATAAGTATACAGTTAGTAATTTCGACAGTTTATTTAAATTTGTCATTCCTAATTATAAATAAGAGAAAAAATGATATACTGATAGATATAAGTATTATGATTGATTTCGAATATAACAATATTTATTGTTAATGATGTGATAATGGATTAATATTTCCTATGTAGATAAAAGGGAAGGGGAATTATATGAAGGCTGTACAGCGCGATCCAAATTGGAATTTGGTTACAGATACATATATAGAACCAAATAATTTCGCTGAATTATTTTCTTTGCTTGTACCTTGTCATCCAAAAGGTGAAGGGAAAGAACGAACTATATTAGTGTGGAAAGAAAAAGAATTTTATAAAGAAGAAAATTTAGCGGCATTTATCGTATATGGAATGAATAAAGCAAAGAATTTACCGCAATTTCATAAAGACGAAATTCCAACTTTAGTACGTATTCTTCGCTTATGCCAAGAAATTGGTTGGTATGAAGAAGCGAATACTTTTATGGTAACTCAAGGGCTAGCTGAGTTTGTTCATACTTCATTGGAATATGAAACGTGGGATCTTTTGACGCAGGCGGTTGCTTTAAACTATTTAATAATTAAATATCGTATTGGTGAATTAACTGATGGAGATGTAGAAATTTGGGATAGAGTTAAATTTAATGAGAAATGTATAACAGACTGTAAACATTTATTATCCCATAAAGAAGTATTAGAATTTACATTTTTTTATATGTGTAAGAGAGCTAAGTCACTATCAAAAGAGCAATTAAATAGTGATATGATGAGTTTAGCGATGTATTGTAATACTTTTGTTTATGACTTATATACATATGATTTATTACGAAAGTATCGTAAGTGTACAGACTTTCTATCATATTATGGACCTAGTCAAGCGGTGTTAGCTTGCCAAAGGGCTGTACTTTCTCAAATTTCAGATCGATTAGACCCACTCAAGACTACTCATGTAGATGATTACTTATATGTAATGAAAGATATGATGGAGCATATGACGATAGGGATAATGGATCGATATGATCATTTTATTGGAAAGTTATTATCATATGTGCCATTTTTTGAAATGATCCAAGTTCCACAACATGCATATTATTGTGAAGAATTATTGTATATTTGTAAGGGCATTAAATATAAAGAAGAAATATTACGCAATTATATATTTATACAATTACATGACTGTTTACCATCTTTCTTTAAACTGTTTCTTAAAAATAAGCGTTATGCAACGATTCATGATATTCTGTTCTATTGGTGTGATGATGAACAAAGAATGAGCTTAGAGAAAAAATATAATCTTAGCTTTATTTATGAAAAATATGCTTGTGGATAAAGGGCACTTTCTATATAAATAAAAAAGGATCTCAATTGTGAGATCCTTTTTTATTAGTAAAGCAAGGAGAATGTAATTAAGACGAGAAATAACATTCCATAAAGGAGAAATTGTGCCGTATAGCTTCCTTGTATACCAAAAAAAGTATTTGTTTTTTTGTATAAATTCAATATATATTTTATCGGATTATCTTTGAAAGATTGGTACACAGTGTCTCCTCTTTCTAAGCTTCTTGTTCGTGTTTTTTGTTATTAGGGACATGAATGTATCTAGCTATGAATAATAAAACAGCCATAAAAAATACGGGAAATACGGTAGATAAATAAAAACCATTACTAATAATATTTGTTATTAAAGCACTTAATAGAAAGATGGCATTATAAATATGGGCAATTTTTTGTTTTAGTTGAACTTGAAAGGCTTCCATCATAATTTCTAAAGCAACAAAAGCAATGATAATAGATAAAAATACAGTATTTGTATTATAAATTACTAAGCAACAGATTAAGCCTAAAAAGGCTAAGTATTCAATTAAGAGAGGTATATTGATATTGCGTGGCATACAATTTACCTAACTAAATATGGCAGTGGGTTTACTGCATTTGTTTTTTCAAAATTCCATTCTCCATTGTGTAATTCAAAATGAAGATGTTGCCCGTATGAATGACCTGTGTTTCCCATATGACCTACTAATTGTCCAGCTTGTACTTGATCACCAGCTTGTACAGTGCGATCTTTCATGTGAGCATAGACTGTTGTATATAATTTCCCGTTTATTTGATGGGCGATGAACACAACATTGCCATAGCTAGCTGAATAATATGATTTCACGACTTTACCTGCCGCCGCAGCCTGGATAGAGACATTACCCTGAGCTGCGATATCTATACCATAATGCATTTGTTCCCAGCGCATATCAAATGTTGAGCTAATTTTTCCTTGAGTAGGGAATTTGAAAACGGCTGGAATGGAAGTAGGTTGAGCCGTTTGAGCTTGTGATTGCGTTTGATTTTGCACTACATAATGCTTTGCCACATATCCGTATCCTGTGCCAAAACGAATTTTATACCAAGTTCCTACAGTTTCCACTACTTGTAATTGTGTACCATTTTGTAATGAACCAAGTAGTGCGCTACTTGTACTAGCGTTGCTACGCACATTAAGTTTAGGTGTTGCTACTGTGTATTTCGTATTATTTTGAACTGTGATGCCTTTTACTAAAGGCTGTGAACCATTAGATACGAATGCCTTTTGTACGTAACCTGTTTTGCCATTATGTAAAATTTTATACCATTCACCTTGTTCTTCTTGAATAGTAACGAATTTCCCATTTGGTAATACATCTAAAATTGAAGATTCTAAATTAGGTTCAGAACGAACGTTTAATGCATTGGCATTGACGATATATTGATTATTAGATTGAAGTTTGTTTTTTAGTAGAATAGAATCTTTTTGTACGTAACCTACTTTATTATTAACAGATACTTTATACCAGCCATTAGTTGTTTCAAGTATATTCACTTTCGTATTAAAGCGAATTGTATCAATTGATGAGCTATTTGCGTTATCTTTTGTATGTAAGGCTACTTGATCGACTTTGACATATCCAGTTTTCACATTAGATAATTGTTCAGCGTTGGCTGTTTGTACATTTGTTTCTCCCATAGAAGGAAGTAAAGAAGCAATTGCGACAGTAGTTGCTGTTAAAGCAGTAGCTTTCATATTCATATAATAGAGACCTCCTCTAGTTGTATAGTTGTAATTTTATTATAGTATAAAGATATAATATAGTGGGTGTATTCACATAAATGTAATATGAAATCAATATAAAAATAAATTTTTTGAGGATAATGATTCCTTTTTATCCAATTTATTAGGATAATAATTTCTAAGATAGAATATAAGTATTATATGGTTTTGTTATTTTGTTGACAATTGAGAAAATTAAAACAGTTGATGATGTCTTATTACGGTGTTATACTGACAGTGATAATTTTATAGTTTGCTAGGAGAGCTGGTGTTGCCAGCTGAGAGTAAGACCTTAAGTCTTTGATCCTTTTTATTACCTGATCTAGATTATGCTAGCGTAGGGAAGCAATTCGGACACTAATAATGAGTCCCCGTTTCTTTGCGTATAGAAACGGGGCTTTTTTATTTGAAAATTTCATATTGAAACCACTAGGGGTGCTTGTTGTGCTGAGAGAGGAATAATCCTTAACCCTTACAGACCTGATCTAGATAATACTAGCGAAGGGAAGTGGAGCAACGAATAAATTATAATTTTATTTGCTGTAACCACTTCTTATTTAGAAGTGGTTTTTTATTTAGATATATAAATTGAAAGGGGATAGAGAAATGAAATTTTGCGATAGATTATTAGAAACTGTACAACCAGTTTGGGAGATGAGTCATAATCATCCATTTGTTGTAGGTATGGGGGATGGTACGTTAGAAAAAGATAAGTTTCAGTATTATATTATTCAAGATTATTTATACTTGTTAGATTATGCAAAGTTATATGCGATCGGTGTTGTAAAGGCAACAAATCCACAAGTTATGGGGAAATTTGCTGAACAAATTGATGGGATATTAAATGGAGAAATGACAATCCATAAACAATATGCAAAAAGACTTGGAATTTCTATAGAGGAGATAGAGTCTGCAAAGCCATCTGCTAAAAATTTAGCTTATACAAATTACATGATGTCTGTATCTCAAAATGGCACACTTGCGGAATTAATAGCAGCACTTCTTCCATGTATGTGGAGCTACTGGGAGATTGGAAAGCGTTTAAATGATATTCCTGGAGCAAGAGATCATGAGTTCTTTGGTGAGTGGATTCAAGGCTATAGCTCTGAAGAATATGGCAACCTTTGTGTTTGGTTAATCGATTTATTAAATGAAATGGCAGTTGGAAAGTCTGAAAAAGAGCTAGATCGATTAGAGGAGATTTTCCTATATTCCAGTCGATTTGAATATTTATTCTGGGATATGTCCTACCGTAAGGAGATGTGGGGATTTGAGGAGCAAGAACATACTACAGTTTCATAATGTTTCTTTTCATTATGATGAGAAGCCAATCATTAATGAATTAAATGCTTCTATACAAGATAAAGAGTTTGTAAGCATTATCGGACCGAGTGGATGCGGGAAAAGTACTTTATTTCGCCTTATTACAGGTTTAGAAGAAGCGAGTACGGGACAGATAGAACTAACAGAAGCAAAGAGCCATCCTGTAGGGTATATGCCCCAAAAAGATATGCTCCTGCCATGGAGAACGATTATTGAGAATGCGGCCCTGCCGCTAGAGTGCCAAGGTGTACAGAAGAAAGAAGCACAAATAAAGGCAAAGGAACTGTTACACAAATTTGGTTTACAAGGGTATGAGGCAAAATATCCGAAAGATTTATCTGGTGGTATGAGGCAACGCGTATCTTTCATTCGAACTTTATTAACAGGCGGGGAGATATTGCTGTTAGATGAACCGTTTAGCGCGTTGGATGCTTTAACGAAGGCATCTTTACAGGAATGGTTGTTTGAACAATGGAAAGAGTGGGAAAAAACAATTTTATTTATCACTCATGATGTGGAAGAAGCATTGTTTCTTTCTAATCGAATTTTAGTGGTAGAGCAGCAACCGATAACTACTTTAACCGAGAGGATTGTACCGCTTGATCATAATCGGACAAGAAAAGATTTATATAAACCGGAAGTATTAGCGCTGAAAGATGAGCTTCTTAGTATGTTGCAAAGGCAGGTACTCGTATGATGAACCGGTTGAAGGAGCTATTACCTGCTCTTACACTTTCTAGTATTTTACTTGCTCTTTGGGAAGTAGGCGCAAGAATTGTAGATGAAATGTACATTTTACCGTCACCGTCTGCAATTGTAATGAAGATATGGAAACTAAAAGACATATTATTTACGGTTCATTTGCCAGCAACATTATATGTCGTTTTAATAGGGGGGCTATTTCTATCGTACTTGGGGTAGGGCTAGCGATGTTAATGAATGCGAGTAATTGGATGGAGAGAGCATTTTATCCATTATTAGTTGCCTCACAAACGATTCCTATTACAGCGCTTGCTCCGCTTTTCGTTTTATGGTTTGGATATACGATCTGGAGTAAGGTTGTTGTTACAGTTTTAATTACGTTTTTCCCAATTGCGGTTAATACGTATGATGGACTGCGCAGTACGAAAAAAGAATGGGAAGAGCTTTTAGTTACGTATGGGGCAACGAAAAAAGATGTTTTTCTTAAATTAAAATTGCCGTCTGCACTTCCTTATTTTTTCTCAGCTTTAAAAATTGCAGTACCGCTTAGTGTAATTGGGGCGGCAATTGGTGAATGGCTCGGTGCACAAGCGGGGCTAGGATATTTCAGTAAGAGAATGATGACGCAATTAGACGGGGCAGGTGTATTTGCACCCATTGTATTGTTATCATTATTAGCTATTTTCTTCGTCGTACTTATTTCGGTATTAGAAAAGAAATTCATTAGTTGGAGGAAGCATTCATGAAATTTTTAAAACGCATCTTTGTGCTTACATTATTAGTTGCAATGATTGCTGGATGTTCGAGTAATTCAGCATCAGATAAGAATAAAAAAGAGAAAGAAATAACGGTCATGCTTGATTGGTACCCAAATGCGGTACATAGCTTTATTTATGCGGCAATTGAAAAAGGTTACTTTAGAGAAGAAGGAGTAAAGGTAAATATTAAATTCCCTTCTAATCCGACTGACCCATTAACGTTAGCAGCTGCAGGAAAAGTAACAGTTGGCTTATATTATCAGCCAGATGTTGTCATGGCAAAAGCAAATGAACAAATTCCAGTGAAATCAATTGGAGCCGTCGTACGTTCACCATTAAATCATGTTGTATCGCTGAAGTCTGCAGGCATTCAATCGCCAAAAGATTTAGAGGGTAAAACAGTTGGATATTCTGGAACACCTTTAAGTGAAATGTATTTAAAAACGATGGTAAAAGAAGCTGGTGGTAATCCAGATACAGTGAAAGTAGTCGATGTTGGTTTTGATTTAGTACCAGCATTAATTACGAAAAAAGTGGATGCGGTAACAGGAGCATATATTAACCACGAAGTACCTGTTATGCGTCATGAAGGTCATGAACCAGCATACTTTAATCCAGCAGATTATGGTGTACCGAATTATCATGAGCTCGTATTTGTAACAGGTGATAAGACATTGAAAAAAGATAAAGAAGCTTTGCAAGCTTTCTTGCGTGGTACGAAAAAAGGCTATGATTTCATGAAGAAAAACCCAGATGAAGCATTGAATATTTTATTAAATCATCAAGAAAAAGAAAACTTCCCACTTGTGCCAGAAGTTGAAAAGGAAAGTATGAAAATTTTATTAGAGAAGATGGAAACGAAAGATGAGCCATTTTTATCAGATTCAAAAGAGTCATGGGAGAAACAAAATAAATGGTTGAAAGATAAAGGAATGACGAAAGAAATCGTTCCGGCCGATGAGTTATTCGAAAACATTTTAAAGTAGGCGAATGAATATGAAAAATGAGCTTCATGTAATCTCAAATGGTCACATGTCATTCGAAGAGTTAGTGAATGTAGCGATGCAAATTGAAAGTGAAATTGATTATTTGCATATTCGTGAGCGTGAGAAAAGTACGAAGGAATTGTATGAAGGTGTGGAAAGTCTTTTGAAGAAGGGCTTTCCAGCATCGAAAATAGTGATAAATGATCGAATTGATATTGCTATTTTATTAAATATTCCGCGTGTGCAGCTAGGATATCGAAGCGCAGATGTAAGGTCAGTGAAAGAAAAGTTTTCTTATTTGCATGTCGGTTATTCTGTGCATTCTTTAGAAGAGGCGATTGATGCATTTAAGAATGGCGCGGATTCACTCGTCTATGGTCATGTATTTCCGACAGATTGTAAAAAAGGTGTGCCAGCGAGAGGGCTTGAAGAAATTGCAGACATTGCAAAGTGTTTATCCATACCGATTACAGCAATTGGAGGAATCACTCCGGAAAACACTGGAGATGTTCTTACTAACGGCGTCAGTGGTATTGCTGTTATGTCTGGGATTATAAGTAGTAGTAACCCGTATAGCAAAGCGAAATCTTATAAGGAATCAATAAGAAAGTGGGCGGAAAAACATGTGTAAGAAGTATGATGTAGCGATAATTGGCGGTGGTGTAATTGGTAGTTCGGTTGCACATTTTCTAGCAGAAAGAGGCCATAAAGTAGCGATTGTAGAGAAGCAACAGATTGCATCTGAAGCCTCGAAAGCAGCCGCTGGTTTACTTGGGGTGCAGGCAGAATGGGATGAATATGACCCGCTATTTGAACTTGCTAGAGAAAGCCGTGCTATATTTCCACAACTTGCAGAAGTTTTACGCGAAAAAACAGGCATCGATATTGGGTATGAAGAGAAAGGCATTTATCGCATTGCTCAAAATGAAGATGAGAAGGAAAGAATTCTTCACATTATGGATTGGCAGCAGAAAACCGGTGAAGATTCTTACTTTCTAGCGGGAGATCGTTTGCGAGAGAAAGAGCCGTATTTATCTGAGTCAATTATAGGGGCTGTATATTATCCGAAAGATGGTCATGTTATTGCACCAGAGCTTACGAAAGCATTCGCACATTCCGCATCATTTTCGGGCGCTGATATATATGAACAGACAGAAGTGTTTGATATCCGTATTGAAAATAATAAAGTGAATGGAATTGTGACGAGTGAAGGCATGATCACTTGCGAGAAAGTTGTTATTGCGGGTGGCTCATGGAGCACGAAGTTACTAGGTTATTTTCACCGCGAATGGGGTACATATCCAGTTAAAGGAGAAGTAGTAGCGGTAAGAAGTAGAAAACCACTTTTAAAGGCGCCTATTTTCCAAGAAAGATTTTACATTGCACCAAAGCGCGGCGGACGTTACGTAATTGGAGCAACGATGAAGCCCCGTACATTCAATAAAACTGTGCAACCAGAGAGTATTACTTCTATATTAGAGCGCGCGTATACAATATTGCCAGCATTAAAAGAAGCGGAATGGGAAAGCGCATGGGCAGGATTAAGACCACAGTCGAATCATGAAGCTCCTTATATGGGAGAGCATGAAGAAATAAAAGGTTTATATGCTTGCACAGGCCATTATCGAAACGGCATTTTATTAAGTCCTGTTTCTGGTCAATATATGGCTGATTTAATAGAAGGAAAGCAGGAGAATCACTTGCTAGATTTATTGCTTTCTAAAACAGTTTAGAAAGGGGATGGAAGTTTGAATTTAAAAATTAATGGTAATCAAATTGAAGTGCCAGAGAGTGTGAAAACAGTAGCTGAGCTACTTACACATTTAGAGTTAGATAACAGAATTGTTGTAGTAGAGCGTAATAAAGATATTTTACAAAAAGATGATCATACAGATACATCTGTTTTTGATGGAGACCAAATTGAGATTGTAACTTTCGTAGGAGGCGGTTGATTATGTTAAACATTGGACCATTTTCATTTCATTCTAGACTTTTATTAGGAACAGGCAAATTCCCTGATTTTGATGTGCAGCAAAAGGCAATTGATGTATCTGAGGCAGAAATTTTAACGTTCGCAGTACGTCGTATGGATATATTTGATGCAAAGCAGCCTAATTTATTAGAGAAACTTGATGTAAAAAAATATACGTTATTACCGAATACAGCCGGAGCAAAAAATGCTGAAGAAGCTGTTCGTATTGCAAAATTAGCAAAAGCTTCAGGGCTGTGCGACATGATAAAGGTAGAAGTTATTGGTGATGATAGAACGTTATTACCTGATCCGGTAGAGACGTTAAAGGCATCTGAAATGTTACTAGAAGAAGGATTTATCGTACTTCCGTACACATCTGATGATGTTGTATTAGCACGTAAATTACAAGAACTTGGCGTGCATGCGATTATGCCAGGAGCATCTCCAATTGGATCAGGACTTGGTATTGTAAATCCATTGAATTTGAGCTTCATTATTGAACAAGTGACAGTACCAGTTATCGTTGATGCTGGTATCGGTAGCCCGGCTGATGCGGCATTTGCGATGGAATTAGGAGCAGATGGTGTGTTATTAAATACAGCTGTATCAGGAGCAAAAGATCCTATTAAAATGGCACAAGCAATGAAATTAAGTATTGAGGCAGGTCGTTTAGGCTTTGAAGCAGGTCGCATTGCACGTAAACGTTGTGCAACAGCAAGTAGTCCTTTAGAAGGAATGAGCGTAGTTGAATAATCGATATTCTCGCCAAGAACTATTTTCTCCGATTGGAGAAGAAGGACAGCAAAAGATAAGGGAAAAGCATGTGCTTATTATCGGTGCAGGCGCACTAGGTAGTGCAAATGCAGAAATGTTTGTAAGAGCTGGTGTTGGTACAGTAACGATTGTTGACCGGGATTATGTCGATTGGAGTAATTTACAAAGGCAGCAATTGTATGCAGAGAGTGATGTGAAAAATAATCTTCCGAAAGCTGTAGCAGCGAAGAAGCGTCTAGAAGAGATTAATAGTGAAGTAAGAGTAGAAGCGCTCGTTCAAGATGTAACAGCTGAGGAGTTAGAAGAACTTGTTACAAACGTTAATGTAATGATTGATGCAACTGATAATTTCGAAACGCGTTTCATTGTGAATGATATAGCACAAAAATATTCTATTCCATGGATTTACGGAGCATGTGTAGGGAGTTACGGCCTTTCTTACACAATCCTTCCTAGTAAAACGCCATGTTTATCTTGTTTATTACAATCGATTCCGCTTGGCGGAGCGACATGTGATACAGCGGGGATTATATCGCCTGCTGTATCTCTCGTCGTTTCTCATCAAGTAACGGAAGCTCTTAAACTATTAGTAGAAGATTACGAATCGCTTCGAGATGGACTTGTATCGTTTGATGTATGGAAGAATGAATATTCATGTATGAATGTGCAAAAGCTTCGTAAGCACAATTGTCCTTCGTGCGGAGAGAATGCCTTGTATCCGTATTTAAATAAAGATAATACATCGAAAACAGCAGTTTTATGCGGGAGAAATACAGTTCAAATTAGACCACCTCATAAAGAGGAAATAGATTTTGAACGATACAAAGAGCTGCTGAATGATCGTGTGAATGATTTAAATGTAAATCCATATTTATTATCATTTTCTGTGGAAGAAAAGAGATTAGTTGCTTTTAAAGATGGTCGTGTACTTGTACATGGAACGAAAGATATAAGCGAAGCAAAAACGATTTATCATCGATATTTTGGATAGAAAAGGATGAGTGGGATGAAAGTAAATAAAGCTTTAACAATTGCAGGTTCTGATAGCGGAGGCGGTGCTGGCATTCAAGCAGATTTAAAAACATTTCAAGAGCTTGGCGTGTATGGGATGACGGCTATTACGGCAATTACTGCTCAAAATACGCTTGGCGTTCAAGGGGTATATCCAGTTTCGTTAGAAGGTATTACGGAACAGTTGAATTCAATTGGTACGGATTTAACACCAGATGCTGTAAAAATAGGTATGTTATTTAGCAACGAAATTATTCAAATTGTAGCAGAATATATTAATAAATTTGGCTGGAATAATATTGTACTAGATCCTGTTATGATTGCTAAGGGTGGTGCATCATTATTACAACAAGAAGCAGTACAAGCTTTAAAAGAATATTTATTGCCAGTAGCAACAGTTGTAACGCCGAATGTTCCTGAGGCAGAAGTGTTAACGGGGCTAGAAATTCATAACGTTGAAGATAGTAAAGAGGCTGCAAAAGTATTGCATGAATTAGGGGCGAAATATGTACTTATGAAGGGCGGACATGCAGAATATCAAGGTAATGAAGTAATTGATTTACTTTTTGATGGAGAAAAGTTTATTGAATTTAGAAGTGAGCGAATTCCTTCAAAGCAAACACATGGAAGCGGCTGTACATTTGCTTCAGCGGTTACAGCAGGGCTTGCGAAAGGCTACTCGATGGAAGAGGCAGTTCAAGAAGCAAAACGATTTATTAGTATAGCAATTGAAGAGCCGTTGCATATTGGAAGTGGTCATGGGCCGACGAATCATTTTGCATATAAAGTGAATAAAACGAGTGTGTAGGTAAGTAAAAAGTCAGTTTTATAACTGGCTTTTTTTCTGTTTACTTTTTCTAAATACAGGAGTAATATATCAGCCAGAATATATTTTTTGTAATACGCTGAGTCCAATTATATGGAGCGGGGGAACCAATTTGTGCATTGTCACTTGGGGTGAATCTTTCAATTTTGAAAGTAGGGCTACTCTCAAAGTCCGAATCCGACAGCTAACTTCGTAAGCGTCTTGAGAGAGGACGGTGCCATGATGGATACATCACTTCATCGATCTGATTAGTATAGGAGAATATCAATCTATGTTTGAGTTCTTTTATACTAAGGAGGATGAGGTACATGGAACTAACACTTATTTGTGTTGGAGAAGAAAGCAAGGTAAATAGTTTAATAGATTTAGTAGCGTTTCAACATGAGTTAATTATTTTTACCGCAAATGAAGAGATAGCGGCTGAAGTGAGGAATTGTGGGTTTGATTGGACGTATAGCTGTAGTAAGGAGCAGGATTTTGCTAGTGTTTGTGAGTGTATTAAGAAGGTGATTTTACTAGGGGATGAGCTTCCAATTATTAGCTTCTTTACAGAACACATTCGCTTTTCTTTTCAAGCACCTATTACTGTTGTTACAAGGAATAAACGATATCCAGCGAGGCTCTATGAAACAATTGGAGCTACATTTGTTGTGTTTACGAATTGTGATAATATTACTTTTTTATTTTTTGAATAGGGCGGGGGAAAAGAAGATGAAGGTTTTGTTACTAGGAGATATAGCGAATCGTTGGGCGGTATCGGTAGAGCGAGTTCAAGAATTGGTGGTGCTCGACCCCATTTTTCCAAAGCCCTATATCATACTGCCATCAAAAGACGCTTTATATTTAAAAACAGATATTATCGAATATGAGCAGCTACATGCAGAATTGTCACAAGTTTATATTCGCGGGAGAAATTTACGTACTTTTTTACGAGGAGAATAAATAGTGAATAAAAAAAGAGCGAATGCTAAGTGCAACAAGCGATGCACTTCATGTCATTCGCTCTTTTTATTTCGTATTTAAAATATCATTTCTATGAAAAAGCAAGAAAAGACGAGAAAATAGATGGAATAATATTAATAACACTTAATGTAAGCGTTTAAATAGATGGATATTTTCTTATTTTCAGTAATTTAGCTCTTTACAAGTGAAATATAGAGGAGTATATTTACTCTCATAAATCATTCATAAAATTTCCAAAAAAACCTAAAATCGCTGAGTTCCAGAAATGGAGCGGGGGAACCAATTTTGTGCATCGTCACTTGGGGTGAATCTTTCAGTTTTGAAAGTAGGGCTACTCTTTAGGCCCGAATCCGACAGCTAACCTCGTAAGCGTTTAGAGAGGAGGTTTACTTTTTGTTGTTCATTTTTTGAACACTGAGTAGAGCTCAGTGTTCTTTTTTAATATTTTAATGGTAAATTTTAACAATTAGAAATGAGGGATAGCTATGTTAGATGTTGTAATGATCGGGATTTTTGTTGTGTTAGTTGCATCGATGGCAAGTCTTGCAAGTTGGTCAGATAAAGTTGTGAAAGAAGGGAAGCAATCATGACGATTGCCTTATCAATTATTGTTGCAGCAATTACGCTGTACTTAGTGTATGCATTATTAAATCCGGAAAAGTTTTAATTAGGGGGAGTCATTCATTATGATCTGGGTTGCAGTCGTTATTACAATGCTATTGTTTATTCTTGTGGCAAAGCCAACGGGAATTTATTTAGAGAAAGCCTTTCAAGGGAGTAAAAAGCTAGATAAAGTATTCGGGCCTTTTGAAAAACTTATTTTTAAAATTACGGGTGTAAAAGAATATAATCAAACGTGGAAACAGTACGCATTATCATTAGTTTTATTAAATGGATTTATGATTGTTGTCGTATATTTCATTTTCAGACTACAAGGAGTATTGCCATTAAATCCAGCACACATTGAAGGAATGGAGCCTACGCTCGCTTTTAATACAGCAATTAGTTTTATGGCTGATACGAACTTACAGCATTATAGCGGTGAAAATGGTTTATCTTATTTATCACAATTAATCGGAATTACATTCTTAATGTTTGCAGCACCGGCAACGACTTTAGCGCTCGTTATGGCATTTATAAGAGGGCTTGCTGGAAAAGAACTCGGTAACTTTTTCGTTGATTTTACGAGAGCACTAACGAGAGTATTTCTTCCTATCGCATTTATGGCGGCACTAGTCTTTGTTGCACTTGGCGTACCACAAACGTTAGACGGTGCCGTTACAGCACAAACAATTGATGGGGCAAAGCAAAGCATATTACGCGGGCCAGTTGCATCATTCGTTTCTATTAAGGAACTTGGAAATAACGGCGGTGGATTTTTCGGAGCAAACTCTACACATCCTTTCGAAAATCCAGGACAAATGAGTAATATTTTGCAAATGATGCTTATGATGTTATTGCCAACAGCACTTCCATTTACGTACGGACGAATGGTGGGCAATAAAAAGCAAGGTCGCATCCTTTTTGTTTCACTATTCATGGTCTTTTTACTAGGGTTTATAACGATTACGACATCTGAATTACATGGAAATCCAGCTTTAAATGGAATGGGTATTGAACATGTACAAGGAAGTACAGAAGGAAAAGAAGTAAGGTTCGGAACAGTATTTTCTTCACTATACGCAACAGTAACGACAGCTGCTGAAACTGGAGCGGTGAATACGATGCATGATACGTTAACACCAATTGGCGGGTTAGTACCACTCGTAAATATGATGTTAAATACAGTATACGGCGGCGTTGGAGCAGGCTTTGTGAACATTATTATGTATGCGATTATCGCAGTCTTTATATCTGGATTGATGGTTGGACGGACACCGGAATTTTTAGGTAAGAAAATTGAAGGTAAGGAAATGAAATTAATTGCGGTAACGATACTATTTCATCCACTGCTTATTTTAGGATTTTCAGCATTGGCTCTTTCTACACATTTAGGAACAGAAGCGATTTCTAACTCGGGCTTCCACGGTTTAACACAAGTTGTTTATGAGTATACGTCATCAGCTGCGAATAACGGATCTGGATTTGAAGGGTTAGCAGATAATACACCGTTTTGGAATATTACAACTGGTTTAGTTATGTTTTTAGGACGCTATTTCAGTTTAATTACGATGCTAGCTGTTGCAGCTTCATTGAAAGAGAAGACGGTTGTGCCAGAAACAGTCGGAACGTTCCGTACGGATAATAGTTTATTTGGCGGCATTTTCATCGGAACAATTGTAATTGTCGGTGCATTAACATTCTTCCCGATGTTAGTACTCGGCCCAATTGCAGAATTTCTTACATTGAAGTAATGGAGGGTAAATGATGAGACCGGTAGTAGTAAAAGAAAAAAGAGTAAATGAGTCACACATACATGCAGTAGAAGATGAGGTTAGACAAGCGAAAACGATGGATCGTGATATCGTGAAACATGCGATGAAACAATCCTTTGCGAAATTGAATCCGAAAGTTATGATAAAAAATCCGATTATGTTCGTTGTGGAGATTGGATTTATCATTACGTTCATTTTATCGTTTCTTCCAAGTCGTTCTAGTAGTGTACCAGGATGGTTTAATATAACAGTTTCCCTCATTCTATTATTTACAGTTTTATTTGCTAACTTTGCAGAAGCATTAGCGGAAGGACGGGGGAAAGCGCAAGCTGATTCTTTAAAACAGTCGAAGAAAGATGTGTTTGCCAATGTTGTAAAAGAAAACGGGAACATTGTTCAAGTTTCAGCAACGGATCTGAGAAAAGGTGATGTTGTTATTGTAAAACAAGGAGAAATGATTCCAAGTGATGGAGAAGTAATAAAAGGGTTAGCATCTGTTGATGAATCTGCGATTACAGGGGAATCAGCTCCTGTAATAAAAGAAGCTGGCGGTGATTTTTGTTCCGTAACAGGCGGTACGATGGTTGTAAGTGATGAGATTACGATTATCATTACGAGTAATCCTGGTGAATCATTTATTGATAAAATGATCTCTTTAGTAGAAGGGGCTGCTCGTCAAAAAACACCGAATGAAATTGCTTTAAATACAGTATTAACGAGTTTAACGCTTATTTTCTTAATCGTTGTTGTGACGCTGCCGATTTTCACAAATTATTTAGGGTTTCAAATTGATACAGCTGTACTTGTAGCATTGTTAGTATGTTTAATTCCAACGACAATTGGTGGTTTGCTATCAGCGATTGGTATTGCTGGGATGGACCGAGTGACAAAATTTAACGTGTTAGCGATGTCAGGGAAAGCAGTAGAAGCTGCGGGCGATATTAATACAATTATTTTAGATAAAACAGGTACGATTACTTTTGGGAACCGAATGGCTCATACATTATTACCTGTAGGAAATGAAACGATTGAGCAAGTTGGAAAGTGGGCTGCTATTAGCTCAGTTTTAGATGAAACACCAGAAGGTCGATCTGTTATCGAGTATGTGCAAGCGAAATCTATATCATATAATAGAGAACTTGCAGAACAAGGTGAGTTTGTTCCATTTAAAGCAGAAACGAGAATGAGTGGTGTTGATTTACAGGACGGAACGAAAGTGAGAAAAGGTGCTGTCGGTAGCGTGATTGAATGGGTTCAGTCACAAGGTGGAACAATTCCGAAAGATGTAAATCAAAAAGCAGATTTCATTTCAAAAGAGGGCGGAACACCACTTGTAGTTGCAGTGAATAATCGTATTTACGGTTTAATCTATTTAAAAGATACAGTAAAACCTGGTATGCGTGAACGTTTTGAACAGTTGCGTCAAATGGGGATTAAAACGGTTATGTGTACAGGGGATAACCCATTAACAGCAGCAACCATTGCAAAAGAAGCAGGAGTAGATGAGTTTGTTGCTGAGTGCAAACCAGAAGATAAAATTGCAGTTATTAAAGCAGAGCAAGATAAAGGAAAACTCGTAGCGATGACAGGTGATGGTACAAATGATGCGCCGGCATTAGCACAGGCTGATGTTGGATTAGCGATGAATAGTGGTACAACAGCTGCGAAAGAAGCAGCCAATATGATTGATTTAGATTCGAACCCGACAAAAATTATTGAGGTTGTAGGAATCGGTAAGCAATTGTTAATGACACGTGGTGCGTTAACGACGTTTAGTATTGCAAATGATATAGCGAAATATTTTGCAATCATTCCAGCAATGTTTACACTTGCGATTCCGCAAATGGAAGCATTGAACATTATGAAACTAACATCACCACTGTCAGCGATTTTATCAGCATTAATATTTAATGCAGTTATTATTCCGTTACTCATTCCGTTAGCGATGAAGGGTATCGCATATAAACCGATGAGTTCAAATGCACTACTTGGCCGAAACCTACTTATTTATGGGCTTGGCGGAGTGATTGTACCGTTCATTGGAATTAAAATAATTGATATGATTGTCGGCTTGTTTATATAAGGAAGAGGGGAAAGAGATGGCGAAGAAACAAAGTATACTATCACCAATCATCCGTATTACTTTTACATTTTTAGTGTTGTGCGGACTTGTATATCCGCTTATTGTTACTGGTATTGCACAAGCAGTAATGAAGGATAATGCGGATGGAAGTCTAATATATAATGATAAAAATGAAGTGATTGGTTCTAAATTAATCGGTCAAAATTTCACAGATCCACGTTATTTTCATGGGCGTGTTTCTAGTATTGAATATAAAGCAGAAGCGTCAGGTTCAAATAACTATGCACCGTCTAATCCAGATTTAGAGAAACGAGTAGAGAAAAGTATTGAAGAGTGGAAGAAACAAAATCCGAGCGTTCCAGTTACAGAAGTACCAATCGATTTAGTGACAAATTCAGGTTCAGGGCTTGATCCTGATATTAGTCCGAAGGCGGCTTCCGTACAGGTAGAGCGTATCTCGAAATTAACGAAAATTCCGAAAGAAACACTAGAGCAATTGATTAAAGATCAAACAGAAGGTGCGGCACTTGGTTTATTTGGAGAGACCCGCGTAAACGTCTTAAAGTTAAATTTAGAATTACAGAAACTAATGAAATAGTAACGGTGCTACCTCAATCTAACGGATTGAGGTAGCGTTGTTTCAAAAGAAAGGTTGTGAATGTTTTGTATGCGGATGACTATAAACCCACTTTTCAAAGGCGAACACCAGAAGAGTATTTAGAATATATTCGTCAGCAAAACCGCGGGAAGTTAAAGCTATATGTAGGAGCAGCTCCAGGAGTAGGGAAAAGTTATAAAATGCTCTTTGATGCTAGAGAGATGAAAAAGGACGGTACGGATATTGTAATTGGTTTAATTGAAACGCATGGGAGAAAAGAGACGGAAGACGCAATTGCTGATTTAGAAAAGGTTCCTTTAAAAGAAATAGAGTATAAAGGGAAAGTGTTTTATGAACTTGATGTGGAAGGAATTATAAAGCGTGCACCGCAAGTCGTTGTTGTGGATGAACTTGCACATAGTAATATTCCCAGCTCTAAAAACAAGAAGCGTTATATGGATGTACAAGAATTGTTAGAGGCTGGTATATCCGTATTGTCAGCGTTTAATATTCAACATTTAGAAAGCGTTCATGACATTGTAGCTCAAATTACAAATGTAAAAGTAAGAGAACGAATTCCAGACTTTATTTTACAAAAAGCAAATGAAATTCAGCTAGTTGATGCAACGCCGGAAGTACTTCGGAAGAGATTAATAGACGGAAAGATATATAAAGAAGAAAAAATTCAGCAAAGCTTACAAAATTTCTTTACGCTTAATAATTTAGGAGCACTCAGGGAATTATCGCTTCGTGAAGTCGCTGACGATATGGACGAGAAAATTAGTCAAACAGTGATAGAACCAATTGGCGTGAAAGAAAAAATTCTCGTTTGTGTACAGTACAGTTCAACAGCAGAGAAATTAATAAGACGGGGCTGGCGCATGGCTGATCGGTTAAACGCTGAATTGTATGTATTAAATGTTGAAAGAGAAAATATAGATTCTCTTTCAGCTGGAAAAAAGCAGACGATTGAAGAGTGGAAGGCGCTCACGAATCAATTTGATGCAAGTTTTGTATTAGAAGAAGCAAAAGGAAGAAAGCCAGCAGATGTTATTATTGAAGTTGCAAAAAGATTACAAGTAACGCAAATTTTACTTGGGCAATCAGCGAGAACGCGATGGGAAGAAATTCGAAAAGGTTCGATTGTGAATGAAATTATGAGACAGACGAAACATATTGATATTCATATTGTTGCGGATCAACGAGTTTAAAATAGAGACCATCTGTAGGTCTCTATTTTGCTTTTTGTGTGGCAGGGAAGCGTAGCATTTTCATTGCATATAAGATTACAAGTAAAAACATAATTGCGCCTAGGAAGAAAATCCAAAAGTAATTTTGGTTAAATAAAAGAAATCCACCTATAAGTGGGCCTGTGCCCATACCAAGATAGCGGATGAAGTTGTACATACCGATAGCAGTTGCGCGTTCTTGTACGAATTCTTCCGTTAATAAAGTAGTGTGAGTTGGCATAGAAAGTCCCATACTAAAACCGTACAAAGATGTAACGATAATGATGAATGGGATATTAATGCTATATGTGAAAGAGAATAAAACGACACATATAATATTGAAGAAACTCGTAATAAATAAAGTTTGCTTTGTTGTGAGGCGTTTTTGCAAAAACTTGTAGCAAAAACTTCCCAGCATGATAGAAAGAGACATTGGTACAAACATAAGACCAATTTCATTTACAGTTAAATGGAATGAATTTGTTAAAATACTCGGTAAAAAAACGAGAAAGCAAAAGTAAATAAAAAATTGAATAAAGCCAATAAGAGTAATAGAAAATCCAGTTTTATTTTTTAAGATAAGCCAGTAATTCTTTTTTGCTTGCGGTTGCTTACTTACAGTTGGTTTTGTTTCTGGAAGTAGTGAAAGGTTTATCATTAATAAAAGAATGCCAAGTATAGATAAAAATAGAAATACGGATAAGTGGCCATTTATACTGCCGAGATAACCACCAATGAGAGGACCAATCGCAGGTGCGAGGGCAAGTAACATTTGGTATAGGCTCATCGCTTCTCCGCGTTCTTTTCCTTCAAATAAATCGCCGATAATCGTTGCTGAAACTACAGGTATAGCCGCTATTCCTATAGCTTGAACAGCTCTAAAAAAGAGAAATAAATAAATGTTTGCCGAAAAAGCACATCCGATTGAACCAATTGTACTAATGACTAAACTAGGGATAAGGACAGATTTTCTCCCTTTTGTATCAATTAAAGGTCCATATACGAGCTGCATAATTGCAAGAATGAATGTGAAAAGTGAAACTGTGACATTTACAAGATAAGGAGAAGTATGAAAAGAACCTTGAATCATGGGCAAGATAGGTGTGTAAATATTTTGAGCGAAGGAACCGAGTAAGGCACTAATACAGACAACATATAAAATGAAATGTAGTTTGGATTTTTTCATTATGTTAACCTCCTTCTTTTTAGTTTCCTCGGAAACTAAATTTATTTTAACATGTTTTTCTAACTTGTAAATATGAAAAAATGATTTTAAAATGGTATATAGCTAAATTGTTTCTTTGGAAACTTAGGGGGTGAACAGATTGGATTATGCAACGAAACAAATGGAAATACTTTCGAACATTCGTACACTTTTGCATAAAAGAGAAGAACATTTGAAAGGACAAAATGAGAAGTTTCTTCGTGAGACAGGTGTAAGTGGTATGTCTTTATCTGAGTTACATGTAATCGAATGTATCGGGAAAAATGGTCTGATGAATGTAACGGCAATTACGATAGAAATGGGAATGACGAAGGGTGCAATCTCTAAAGTTTGTACAAAGTTGTTCCAAAAGAAATTCGTTGAGAAGATGCAAATGTTAGACAATCAAAAAGAAATTTTCTTTCGCTTAACGGAAAGCGGAAATGAAATATATAAAGCTCATGAGAAATTGCATAAACAAGCTGAAGAAAAGTGGCTGTTACTCTTAGATAGATATACGAAAGAAGAACAAGATTTTATTCAAAGGTTTATAAAGGATGTCTCGGATCATTTGGAAATATAATTGGAAGAAAAAATTCCGTTTTCTCAAGTCTTTTAAATATAATTTCTGAAAGAACTCATATATAATAGAAAAAGATACTTAACATGGTGAATAATTAAAGAGTCAATATATATAGAGGAGAGAGTAACATGCTTGAAAATACAGGGTTAGTATTAGAAGGCGGCGGTATGCGTGGTGTATATACGGGCGGGATATTAGAATACTTTATGGAACAAGATTTATATTTTCCATATGTAATTGGTGTATCAGCTGGTGCTTGTCATGCAGCGTCGTATCTTTCCAGACAAAGAAATAGAAATAAAACAGTAAATATTGATTATGCATCACATCCGAAATATTTATCGTATAAAAACTTATGGAGAAAACGTCAGCTATTTGATATGGATTTTATTTTTCATGAAATTCCAGAAAAGCATGTGCCGTTTGATTTTGAAACATACTTTAATAGCCCAGAGCGTTTCCTTGTAGGAACGACGGATTGTGAAACAGGACAGTCTGTTTATTTTGAAAAAGAGGGAACGAATGATGATGCACTAAATTTATTACAAGCTTCTAGTTCATTACCTTTCATTGCACCAGTAGTAAATTACCGTGGTAAACAATTATTAGATGGCGGGATTTCAGATCCGATTCCAGTTCGTAAAGCACAGGAAGATGGATTTAAAAAATCAGTCGTAATTTTAACAAGAAATCACGGTTACGCAAAGAAAAAATCAAGATTTGGTTGGGTTGCTGCGAAAGCTTATAAAAAATATCCGAATCTTGTTAACACGATGCTAAATCGCTATGAAGTATATAATGAAACACTTCACTACATTGAAAAAGAAGAACAAGCGGGTAATTTATTTGTTATTCGTCCAGAAGTACCGCTTCAAGTAGATCGTATGGAAAAAGATACAGCAAAACTACAAAGTTTATACGAGCAAGGCTATGAAGATGCAAAGAGACAGTTTGCAGATTTGCAGTCGTTTTTGCAAAAATAAGTATGAGGCTGTGGAGAAGAATTTCTCTGCAGCCTTTTTATATTGCTACTTATACGTTACTTTTGAAAAATGTATGAATGTTTAAGTGTTTAAAGAGTTTGTAAAACATAGGGGTGTCTTATTGAGGAGAATTTATTTGAAGGATATTATGATGAGGTAGCGCTACAAAACTATTTAATTTATGAGGTGATTGTTAATGAAGGGAAAGTTTTTTTCGATTGCGACTTTAATGTTATTAACAACATCCATCTCAACAAGTGCATCCTATCCAACTTTAAGTGGTCACAAAAGCGGTAACCTACTATCTTACAGAGCTCAAACAACTACGAATCAAAATGCATCTCGCTGTTCAGTAGCAATTTCTTTTATTAATTCAAAAGGAAGTTATTCATATATTGAAAGTGCTTCGGATAAATTAGGATCACATGAATCTGGAAGGGCATTAAATGCCACGGTTAGTAATGGCGCATATAACGCCTTTGGTGCAAAGGGGCTATACTCTGAGCATTATGCTAATGAGAATAATGACTATCAAGAAGATACACACAAAGGAACTTTTGATAGTAACGGTAACTTACGATTACAGTGGTAAAAAATATTCAATAGTTGTATTTATAAATATTTGGATAAGGAGAAGGGGATGTTCATCATCTCCTTCTTATCTAAAAGGAGCAGAGACATGTATTTAGCTTTTAAAAATATAAAAAACAATAAACTATTTTCCATAATTCTTCTTATGGCATTTTTTATTTCTTTTCTTTCTATATCAGTAGCCGCATTTTTAACAGAGTCTAAACGCAATTTTATATCTGCTTTTCAAATGGGTTTCCCAGAAAAAAATCAAGTTTTAAATGTTCCGATAGCAAATGCAACTGAATTGGATGAGATAATTCCTTTCATACAAGATACTTTTGTGAAAAGTGATATTTACGTAGAGCATTTAAAAGCATTAAATAGTTCAGGTGCAATAAAAATCGTAGCTGTGAACTTAAAAGATGATTATTATTGGACGCCATATATTTCTGAGGGTCAATATTTTCATCGTGAAAATGTAAATGATATGGTTGTTGGTGATCAAACGAATGTAAAGGAGTTATATGAATTTGATAATACATATAAAAAAATAGGCACTATATCAAGAAAAGACAGTGACGTCGGTGTATCAGACATATACATTCCACTTCAAAATTTACCTACTATATCTAAAAAAGGTATTATCGCGAGTAAACAATTACAATTAACAGTTGTTAACCCTACATCATCTATCCATAAAGAAATAAAAACATTTATGAATAAGAGCAAAGAAGTAATCTCAGGTGAGGTTCAAATACTGAATAAAAGAGATTTTCAGGAACTAAATGTAACATATGTAGATCCAGCCAATAAGTATTATTATAAATTTATTCTTGTTGCAGTAGTTTCTGGTATTTCAGCAGTGTTGTTTTGGATTTATAAAAAAGAAAGAGAGATTTCATTAAAAAAAGTAGTAGGTGCTACTAATATATCTATTTATTGTGAACTATATGTTCAAATTTTGTTTATTTCTCTAGTGGCGATGTTGTTGGTTTTTCTTGTGTTAGAAATGTTTTCTGGAACAATTCATACGTATTTTCAGACATACCTATTAAAACCGTTAACACCATATGTATTCGTATGTAATATTGTTTTTATTATTTTTCTTACAATGTTTGTTACTGTAATTCCAATCAAGCACATTATAAATATATATCTTGGAAAACATTTAAGAGCGTAGGTGATCTTCATGTTTTTTATATTTGATTCTATACGGTCTATGAAAAAACGGTTGTTACCAAGTTTGATTATAGTAATTTCTTTAATTATTTCATTTTCTTCAGCTATAGAATTTATTAGTAATCTGTCGGGATATCGAAAAATGATGACAGTAGCAAATAATTTATCGACTCATAAAAGTTTCTATGAACTTTATGCGACGCAAGATATAACATTGTTTAGCGAAGAAAAAGCGAAAAGTGATTATCAACAATTCATGCAAGGGTTATCTAATACGATACCAATAACAAATACAACAAATTATTTGTTCCGTAACTATTCATTTAGCTTAAAAAAAGAAAGTGAAACGATAAAGACTCTTATTATTGATAAAGATATTAATAAGTACTTTCATATCCGACTTTCACAAGGAAGGTATTTTGTGGAATCAGAATTTCATAAATCCGTATTTGATATTAGACCTGTTATATTAGGTGCTAATTATAAAGAAAAAGTATCCATTGGTGATGTTATACTATCTGGAAAAATGAAGCTAAAAGTAATTGGCTTTTTAGAAAAAAATTCACCATTTACATATCCTCGGAGCGGCGAAATATCGGATAATCGTATTACATTGTTAGATGACATGGCGATTTTACCCATTGGAACAGAAGAAATAGAGTTCTATAGTATAGACCTGTTATACAATGGGTTAATTATAGAAACAAATGAGAAGATAAATATAAATGAATTTCAAAAGAAAGTATTAAAGGTAACAGAAGGTAAGGGGTATTCGTATTACGTTACAAATCCGAATAAATTGTTAGAAAACGAAAAGCAGGGTATTGATAATATGTCATACCCATTATTATTAAGCGGTATAGTCTTATTTTTTTCATTTCTATCTATTGTATTAATATCAATGGCAGCACTTTATATGGAGCGTAAAAATATTTCTATTAAATCAGCGTTAGGTGCAAGTGCTTTTCAAATATGTCTTCCATTTATTATTGAGTATATATTGTTATTTATTTTATCGATATGTATAGGAATTACGTATTTTCAATGGGAGAATAGCGGGACGATTGAAATTCAAAAAGAGATAGAAAATAGTACCGTATCTTTTTTTGGAACGTTACAAGTTTCTGAAGAATCATTGATTGTTATAAGTATGTTATCAATTGTAATGCTCTTCATTATATATACAATCATTTATTTCAATGTATTAAAAATAAAAAATACATATATGAAAGAGGTGTTGTAGATGATTCAACTCGTAAATGTGGCTAAAGGCTTTGGAAAGAATAATTTTAGTGCGTTAAAGGATATTAATCTTACAATAGAAAAAGGCGAAATGATAGCTATTATGGGGCCCTCTGGTTCGGGGAAATCTACTCTTCTTAACATTATTGGCTTAATCGATAGTCCCTCTGCTGGAAAGTATTTTTTAGATGGAATGGATACGAGTACATTCAATTCAAACTATCATAAGTATAGAAACACGGAAGTTGGATTTGTGTTTCAGAACTTTTCGCTATTAGGTGATTATACAGTTGTTGAAAATGTGATGCTTCCGCTTGTATATAGAAGAATTTCTCATAAGAAACGTATGCAAATATCAAAAGAAATGCTGAAAATGGTAGGGCTGGAGAGGCATATTAACAAATATCCTTACGAGTTATCAGGCGGAGAACAGCAAAGAACAGCAATAGCAAGGGCTTTAGCACAAGATACAAAGATTATACTTGCTGATGAACCGACTGGTGCTCTTGATCAAGAAAATGGGAAAAAAATTATGAGTATTTTAAAAGAAATTAATAAACAAGGAAAAACGGTTCTAGTTGTCACGCACGATCAAAAGGTAGCTACATACTGCCAGAGGACGATATGTTTGCTCGATGGATGCGTGGTATAATATGGATAAAAGTATATGGAGAGGTGATACATATGGAAAATGTATATAAAGGACTTCGACATACTGGATTTACTATGATGCTTATTTTTGGTGGGGTATTTCTACTACGTTGGTTCATTCAGGATGAAATGCTACTGGATCAGCTTATTGGATTTAGTGTAGGGATGGTAATGGTTGTTTCGTCAGTTTTCATTCAAAAGTATAGTAAAGAATTACAGGTAGAAGAGAAGTATTAAATGGTTATAAGCTCCTTCATATTTTGGAGGGACTGTTATAGTTTGAATGATTGTTATAAAAGAAAAGTAGAGCATCGAATTTCGATGCTCTACTTTTTTAGTGTGGTAAGAAAATTAATTGATAAGTGAACAAGATTCCAAATACATACACAAGCGGGTGAACAGCACGGAACTTACCTTTTGCCACTTTCATAAGTGGGTATGAAATAAATCCAAGTGCGATACCTGTTGCGATACTTGATGTAAGTGGCATGCTTAAGATTACTAAGAATGCTGGGAATGCTTCATCAAATGCGTCCCAATCGATGTGGCGAACTGAACCCATCATAAGACTACCAACGATAATTAATGATGGTGCAGTAATAGCTGATACACCAGAAACGGCACTTACTAATGGTCCGAAGAATGCTGCTAGAGCGAATAGAACAGCTACTGTAACAGTTGTTAAACCAGTACGACCACCAGCTGCAACACCAGCAGATGATTCAATGTAAGCTGTTGATGGTGTTGTTCCGAACATAGAACCGATTGTTGCTGAGAATGAGTCAGATAGAAGAGCTCGTCCAGCTTTTGGAAGCTTTCCATCTTTCATAAATCCACCTTGTTGAGCAACACCAAGTAATGTACCTGTTGTATCGAATAATGTAACAAGGAAGAATGAGAATACAACGCCGTATAATCCGTAGTTAATTACATCAGATACAGCAGTAATTGGGTTTGAAACGATAATTCCTTCTGGTAATCCAGGCATTGATGTAACACCGTTTGAGAATGATAATTGTCCCGTGAAGAAAGCGATAATACCAGTTAATAGCATACCGATAAATAGTGCGCCATTTACATTTAAAGACATAAGGACAATTGTAATTCCAAGTCCAGCTAATGCGAGTAGTACTGGAGCAGAGTGAAGGTCACCAAGTCCAACTAAATTTGCTTCATTTTTTGTAACGATACCTGTTAAACGTAAACCGATAAAGGCGATGAAAAGACCGATACCAGCAGTAATTGCATGTTTTAAGTTTTCAGGAATTGCTTCCATTAATTTTGTACGGAAAGATGTGAATGATAACAAAATTAAAATCATACCTGCTACGAATACAGCAGAGAATGCAATTGCGAAAGTCATGCCTTCATGAGCTTTTACAACAGAGTAAGAGAAGTAAGCATTTAATCCCATACCTGGTGCAATTGCGATTGGTAAGTTTGTAAAGATCGCCATAAATAATGTTCCGACAACAGCAGCGATAATTGTTGCTGTAAATGCTTGTTCAAATGGAACACCTGCATCCCCAAGGATAACTGGGTTTACGACAATGATATATGCCATTGTTAAGAAGGTAATAATACCCGCCATAATTTCAGTTTTAATAGAAGTTTTATGTTTTGAAAGGTTAAACATATAAACATCCTTTCTGTTTACGAATAATTTTCACAACAGTTATATATAATATTCGCTTTTTATCTATTTTGCAATAGTTTTGCATAAAAAGTTTACAACAATTCATATTTTGTGTCTTAAATTCGAATATTAATCGTAACTTGATGTGTGAATTTCAGTTTTTATTATGCACATTATAAGGAAAAGGAGTTGAAAGAAGCTATGTCACAGCAAAAAAACTTTATAACAATGCCAGCGCAACATCAAAATAAACAACCTGGTATTGAATCATTAATGAATCCTCTACCACAGTTTGAAGATCCAAATTATAAAGGTAGCGAAAAGTTAAAAGGAAAGAATGTATTAATTACAGGGGGAGATAGTGGGATTGGACGAGCTGTTTCTATCGCTTTTGCGAAAGAGGGAGCAAATATTGCGATTGCTTATTTAGATGAGGAAGAAGATGCTAATGAGACGAAGCAGTATGTTGAGAAAGAAGGTGCAAAGTGTGTATTGTTGCCGGGTGATTTAAGTGATGAACAGCATTGTAAAGATGTTGTTCAAGAGACCGTCCAGCAGCTAGGTAGTTTACAGGTTTTGGTAAATAATGTCGCACAGCAATATCCGCAGCAAGGACTAGAGTATATTACAGCAGAACAGCTAGAAAAGACTTTTCGTATTAATATTTTTTCTTATTTTCACGTTGCGAAAGCCGCACTTTCTCATTTAAAGCAAGGGGATGTCATTATAAATACCGCGTCTATCGTTGCATACGAAGGAAATGAAACGTTAATTGATTATTCCGCAACGAAAGGGGCAATCGTTGCTTTCACAAGATCACTTTCTCAGTCATTAGTGCAAAAAGGGATTCGTGTAAATGGTGTTGCGCCAGGACCGATTTGGACACCACTTATTCCATCGAGCTTTGATGAGAAAAAAGTATCACAGTTTGGAAGCAATGTTCCGATGCAAAGACCGGGCCAACCATATGAATTAGCACCAGCATACGTATATTTAGCGTCTGATGATTCATCCTATGTTACCGGGCAAATGATACACGTAAATGGGGGCGTTATTGTAAATGGATAGTTTTCATTTATAAGAGCAAAGTAAAGTTAATTCCACTTATTATAGTGAGCGCTAGGGGGGATATAAATGAAAAAGTTATGTTTCATCATACTATTATTTTTCATCCTACCGGTTAGTGCCTTGGCTAATACAGATCATCTAATATTAGTGAACCTTACGACAAACCAATTGTCTTTTTTTGAAAATGGAAATTATACAAAAACATTCCCCGTAACAACTGGAAGAGATCGTACTCCTACACCTGAAGGTAATTTTTGTATTATAACTAAATTTAAAAATAAAGAATATCATCGAAAAAAAATAGCTGGTGGTGCACCGAATAATCCTCTTGGTACGAGATGGCTTGGACTAGATAAAAATGAATATGCGATTCATGGGACAAATCGGGAATGGACAATTGGAAGTAGGGAATCAAATGGCTGTATTCGTATGCATGACAGGGATATACAGTGGTTATATGACCGAGTTCAATTACAGACGAAAGTAATCATTTCTCGGTTTCATACGAGCCCGGAATATGAAGCGAATAAGCTTGGTTATCGTGTTGTGAGCTGGAATGGTCGTAAAGTAGAAGAAGAGCAAATTGGTATGCTTACGTTAGTAGATCGCGTGGATATATATTGGCAAGAACCGAATGGACAGCTAACGAAAGTGAAAATGGTATTGCCAAACGAAAGATATGCAGTGTACTCAAAACGAAAAGATGGAATATATTATATAGGAAACAATTTGTATATTGTCGATGAAACAGGAGAAAAAATTCGTTATGAGCAAATTCCTTCTTCGATTTTAAGTAATATATATAAAAGGAAATATAATGTTCCGTAATGGCTACCGTATTATAGACGGTAGCTTATTTCTACTTCCAGTTTAACTGCAACTATTGTACTTTGCTGAATATAATACAGTACAGATAGGGGGCGGTTACATTATGAAAAGTGAATTTGCGTTTAAAGTTTTCTTAGTAACGACCTGTTTATTTATCGTGTATTTGTATGCGTTTCTCGTCTTTTCGTTTTATGTTCCATATGTTGATTTAATATTGTTCTTCGGATTTATTTGGGCGTTTGTTAAGGCGAGAGAAGGGGAGAAGAGTATATATCGGCGCATTACGTTATGCGGGACGGCCGTTCTCGTTATTTTATACTTTTTTATTATGCATGATTTTTGGAGGGGGATGTAAAAAAGCATACGATTAGTCGTATGCTTTTATATCTGTTAATGATGGAAGGGAGGCAATTGCACCGTAATTTGTACATGTGATAGCGCCTACTTTATTTGCAAAGGAGATAAACGCTGTTAAGTCTTTGAAATGATACGAAAGTGTATGTTCACTTTGGGCAATCTGATATAACATTGCTCCGACGAAAGCATCACCAGCACCAGTTGTATCGACTTGTTGAATAGAAATAGAAGAGACAATGGTTTGACCTTCATTTGTCGCTAGAAGGGTACCGTCTTTTCCAAGTGTAATAGCTACTACTTTTGCGCCATAATTTAATAATTTGAGAGCAGCTTGTTGTAAATCACTCTCTTTAGAGAGCATAGTAGCCTCCTCTTGACTTACTTTTACGAAGTGTGCATGTTTTATAAAGGTTAGACAATCTTGAGAGAATTGTTCTGTATTTGTAATGAGTGCACTTCGATAATTTGGATCAAAAGAAATAAAATGGCCGTTATCTTTCGCATATTGTAACAACTGGAAATACGTTTCTTTTAATGGGCTTGATAGTAAAGCTGTCGCTGAACCAAAATGTATTAAATCATTCGTTTGTATTTTTGATAAATCAATGCTATTGAATTGATATTCACCATCTGCACCACGCATAAAAGTAAAATCACGTTCGCCATCTTGATCTATGGATACGAATGCAAGTGTTGTTTGTTTATCTTTTATGAGCATGGAAGTGTCGACTTGCGCACGCTGTAAAGTTTGTTCAAGAAAATCACCAAATGGGTCGTTTCCTACTTGGCCCATAAATGTAGCGTGTCCACCTAATTTTGTAATTGCAGCAGCAACGTTAGCGGGTGCTCCACCAGCTTTTTTTTCGAAATCTGAACCGTTTATTAAAGAAACGTTAGTATTTCGGCACACAAAATCAATTAATAGTTCACCTATACAAAAGACATTTCTCATATAATTCCTCTTTTCAGCTTATATTGTGTGATGGTAAAGTTTAGTTTTGCATCTGAAAAGATTGCGATATGATGTTTCATGTCTTTTCGAGGAAAAACTCGGGAAGTAAAGACTGTTGAACCATCATATAAGAAAATTTCCACGATGCTTTTATCTACAAATATTTGTAGTTCTATCGTATCTTGAATATCGATTTTTTTACAGCGTTCAAATCCATATTCTCCGCCAAATTGATGGTAGAAGTTGCCCCTGTCTATAGAAATAGTACCTTGTTCCCGATTAAATGTAATTGGAAAACATTCCTCTTCATTGTGGAAGAGAGAAAGCCCAAAACACTTTGCATCTTCTGTTTTAAGGGAAGCAATTAATTCGTAGGAGCCTTCATCATCAAGCGTTGATAATACATTTAATCCAGCTGTTATATCTCCTGAGATTTCTTTTTTTGTTGTTCGTAGTTTTGTTAATTCTGAAACTGGTTTTTGTTTTAAGATGTTATCTTCTAATGTTAATTCACGTGGAATTGTTAGGCAATGAGCCCACATATAATCATCAGAAGGATATGTGATTTCACTTGATCCTGCCCAAGCAAACAATAGGCGACGACTAGTAAAGTCTTCTAAAGTTTGAGGAGCATAAAAATCGAATCCTTTATCAACTTCGTAATAGGAATCAACATGGAAATATAAATTTTTAATATCGAAATGGCCTATAGCATAAACGACATTGTATACATTGTGAAAGTTTTCTCCGTCTTTTTCAATTCCTTGCGGTGAAAAGAGAAGTACATCTTTCCCTGATAATTGGAAGTAATCGGGGCATTCCCACATAAATCCAAATTCTTTTAAATTTGTTGTAATTTCGCCTTGGAAATGCCAATTGTATAGGTCTTGTGATTTGTATAGTAATAGAGTTCCTGTTTTATTTTCACGTTGGGCACCGAGTAACATATAGTACATATCATTATGTTTCCAGACTTTTGGATCACGTACATGTTTTGTATATCCGTCAGGAATTATATCAATAACGGGATTATTACTATATTTCGTCATCGTATATTGTGAATCCATTGTTGCCATACATTGTTTTGCATCACGGGAATCATCAGGATTTTTTATATTCCCTGTATAAAGTAAATGAAGAAAGCCATCTTTTACGATAGCACTACCAGAATATGCACCGTGTGATTCATAGCTTTCAGTAGGGATGATGGCTACAGGCATACGCTCCCAGTTAATAAGGTCTTTTGACTTCACATGCCCCCAATGCTTCATTCCATGAATGGGACCAAATGGATACCATTGATAAAAAACGTGATATTCATCATTGTAGTATGATACACCGTTAGGATCATTCATTAATCCAAATGGTGGATGGATATGATAAATTGGTTTCCATGAATCTTGGTTTGCAATTTCATATAAAGAATGTAATTCGTCTTTATTAGATTGCAGTATTGTTTTATATTTTGACATAGTTTTTACCCCGTTATTATTTACTTTCTTTATATAAAATGAATGTGGCAACAAAAGCAGTGATAACTGCAATAGTGAAGCCAATTATATAGTGAATCATGTTCATCATGCCAAGAGGTGCAACAATTGTAAGCATCGGAATACCTGTTAAACCGTATGCATTAGCCGCCACTTGCATCCAAACAACGTAAGCGCCTCCAATTGCGCCGCCAATAGCGGCTGCAATAAATGGTTTACCAAGTTTTAAATTGACCCCAAAAATAGCTGGTTCCGTAATTCCTAAAAATGCTGAGGCTGCTGCGGGAATTGCAATTTCTTTCGTTTTTTTGTTTTTTGTTTTGAAATAAACTGCTAAAGTAGCACCGCCCTGTGCAACGTTCGCCATTGACCAAATAGGGAGTAAGAAATTGACACCGATATCTTTATTTGCAAGTAAGCCCGCTTCAATAGCGTGGAAGCTATGATGTAAGCCAGTAAGAACGATTGTTGAATACAATCCGCCGAATATAAGTCCAGCTACTGGTCCTGCAAATTGATAAATTGTATTTAAAAGGTACGTAATGCCGTCACCGATTTTATATCCAATTGGTCCGATAATAATAAGTGATAAAAAGCCAGTTATAATAATTGTTAAGAATGGTGTAACTAATAAATCTAAAGAGTTCGGAACACGTTTTCGAAGTTCTTTTTCAATTGTACTCATAACATATACGCATAATAAAATAGGTAAAACAGTACCTTGATAGCCAATCATATCAATATCCATACCAAGGAAATGTAAAACAGTTGGTTTTGCATTTGAAAGAGTCCAAGGGTTTGTTAAGCTTGGATGAGTTAATATACCACCAACAACTGCACCTAAGAAAATATTTCCACCAAATTCTTTAGCGGCACTCACTCCAATTAAAATAGGTAAAATAATGAAAGCTGCACTTGAGAACATATCAAGTAACTGGATAAGTGAGTGATCTCCAGGAACTAATTTAAACGCTTTCAACATTCCGAGTAGACCCATAAGTAAACCGCTTGCGACGATAGCTGGAATAATTGGAACAAAAATATTGGATAGTGTCTTTGCTAGGCGGGCGATAGGATTCATTTTTTTCTTAGGTATATCGTTTGATGTTGTAGAATCTAGTTCGGCTATCCCAATTAGTTTTGAGAATTCATCATATACTTTGTTTACTATGCCAGTTCCAAAAATAATTTGATATTGCTCGGTCGTTGCGAAAGCACCTTTTACTCCATCGATGTTTTCGATTTCTGCAGCGTTTATTTTCGTATCATCCTTTAATATAAGACGAAGGCGAGTCGCGCAATGTGTGGCACGAACAATGTTTTCCTTTCCACCAATGTTCTGTAATACTTGAGTTGCAATTTGTTTCATATCCATAAAAATTCCCCCTTACTATAAATTCTCTTTTATGGAACCGGTTCCGTAATAAGTTAAAATAAAAAACAGGGAAATGATGTTGAAAATCCTGTTTTTAAAATGTGGAACCGGTTTTAATTTTATTATAGAGCGCCTTTATATTTTGTCAACGCTTTCTTGGATTTTTAATGTATAACGAGAGTGTAATATTTTTGGTATAGTTTTGTTTTCAACAAGCTGTGAAAGAGAAGTGGCAGCAAGCTTTCCAGCATACTCATAGTCAAACGCAATTGTCGTTAAGCTAGGGTGTACCATTTCTGAAATATCATATCCCCCAAATCCTGTTACAGAAATATCACCTGGTACAGAAAGGGAGTGGGAGTGAATAACTTTCATTGCGCCAAGAGCGATATTATCTGTAGCACATACGATAAGAGTTGGGCGATTATTATCTAAAATATGTTGTACTTGTTTCATGGCATCTTCTATTTGGAAAGATGTTTCGTAATAACAAACACTGCAAGTTGGTTCTAAATTTTCAATGGCTTTTTGAAAACCGTTTTTTCGATTTATACCAACAGAAATATCATCTTTTTCTACTCCTAAATAGGCGATATTTCTATGACCTTGTGATAATACGTATGCTCCTAACTCATAAGCTGCATCATAATCATCATGAACGAGGCAATATTGATCTTTATATTCTTGCCCAACGAATAAAATAGGGATATTTGAATTAGCAATAATTTGTTGATGCTTATTTGTTAAAGTTTTGGTTAATAAAATAATGCCAGCTACTCTTTGTTTTATAAAGTTTTCCATTGCTTGTATTTCAGTTTCAATTGTTTGATTTGCATTTGCTACAAGCATTTGATAGTTATTTTCCTGTAACGTATTATCAATCCCGATAAGTGTTTTCATTGTAGCGAAGGAGTCTAATCGGGGGATAATAACACCAATTAAATTTGTTGTTTTTGCTTTTAAGCTTTGAGCAAATGTATTGGGAGAAAAATTTGTTTCTTGAATAATACTTTCGATTTTAAGTTTTGTTTTATCACTTACATATCCACCGTTTAAGTAACGAGAAACTGTGCTTTTTGCAACTCCAGCCAATTTGGCGATATCTGCAATTGTTTTAGCCATAGTATTTCACCTTCGTATTCATAAAAATGTTAACTTTATTATAGGGAGAATTAGAGAAGACGTAAATAAGAAGGGGGAAAGAAAAAACCACCTCACGTATATGAGGTGGAATAATTGTTAATATTTTGGTTTAAAAGTATGGCAACAAGTTTCAACACTTGTTGTTACAGAACTTTCTAGCGTCTCGTTTGTTAAAACTGCGCTTGTATACGAATCATTTGTATTCGAACCCGTTTCTTCAGCATCTGGTTGAACAATGATTGCACTTGCTTGACAAAAGTTACCTTGTCCCCAAAATGAGCAATTGGAAACAGAACATTTTACTTCTGGCATAAAACCCCCTCCTTATACATTAGTTTGGAATTTTACGTCCATTTCATGTGTAGAAGGAGTTTCCTTTTCTCGTTATTTTTTCGTTTGTTCAAACCATTCTTTGAACTTTTCTTTTGATTGTTCGCCGCTAATACGGCTTACTTCTTTACCATCTTTAAAATGAATAATTGTTGGTGTTCCTTGGATATTGTATTTATCCCAAGGCTCGTTTAAATTTTCAATATCAATTACTTTCATATCAACATTTAAATCTTTTGCTAAAGGTACAACAGTAGGAGAGACCTTTTGACAATGAACACAAGACGTTTGATAAAAGTAAATCGTTTGTGCTTTTTTATCTTCTATATTTTTATTGAGATCCTCAAGAGAAATTTTATTTGAGTAGTAATCTTTTTCATTTGTCGATGCGTTTTTCTTTTCCATTTGTGCTACAGCAAACATTGCCGCAAATAAAACGATAATAATACCGCCAAATATAAGTATTTTTTTCATTCTTTCATCTCCTTATTTGTTTTTAATGACAATAAAGCTACAAACAGCGATTGTAATAAAGCCGATAAGTGCTAAAAACGGGATTGTCACAAAGCCGAACCAGTTTATGTATTCTCCCGTACATGGTACACGGCCGCAAGCTGCCCCAGCAGCTGAAAATGCTGCGATCTTTTGAATTGCATAGTGATATAAAGAAATACAAGCACCAATACTTGCGATTGGTAAAGAATAATTTGCGATGCGATAGTCTTTTTTTACTACAGCGATACCGAGCCATAAAACGAATGGATACATAAAAATACGTTGATACCAACAAAGGACACAAGGCTCAAATTTCATGATTTCGGAAAAGTATAGACTTCCTAGTGTAGCAATAAAAGAAGCTCCCCACGCGGTAAATAAAGCATATTCTTGCTTTTTTTCTCGTCCCATATTTTATACCTCTCTTATAATAGTTACATACTAAATTATAGTATGAAGTGGTACAGAAAAGAAAGAAAAAATATGTTTATCAATAAAAGTTTTATAAGGGGAAACTTTTATTGATATGAACATTTTAAAAAAGCGCTATTCTCCAGAAGAGAATAGCGCTATAGTTTACATTTGAATTTGCTCTACTTCTTCTATATGTGACTTTTGGGATGCGTGGTCAATATATTGAAATAGGAGCTGCAATTGTTTATCAACTTCTGGCAGTTCTTTACTGTATTGATAAGCGTGTAAAAAATGCTCAATACGCTTAGAAAATAATTGATCGTTCGTTTGAACCATGAGAACGAGTAATTTATCCCAATTACAGCAATACGTGTAATAGAGAGCTTTATCATAGTCGTTATATGTTTGCACTGTGTACCCTCCTTACCGAGAGTTATATATAGTGTGTGATAAGTAAGGAGAAATACACTTGAAAGAATTTGTTAAGAAAAAAAGTGAATGAAAAAAAACGAGGTGTTTCCTCGTTTTTTAAGCTTTTGGCATTGGCGTAGGTGTTGGTTTTCCATAGCCTTCTTTGTATTTATTGTCGATATAGTTACGAATTTCAAGCGTTGATTTTCCTTTTTGTTTCATCGAAGCAGATTCAACTGCAATTTCTAGGCAATTGACGCAAGTCGTTGCATGGGAATCCCAAACAACTTCACCATTTTTTTTAATTTCACGAATAAAGCAATTTTTATTGTTTTTATGTCCTACACTTTCACCGCAACCACAGTAACATGGAATCCAATCTAATAGCTCTGCATTTTGTCCAGCGACAGTGTAGATATCTTTCATTTGTGGATCAAGCTTGTCTAGGAAGGTAGGAAGTGTGTCGACTCCTTTTGTTTTCTCTTGAATGTCAGCTTGCTGAGTATGCGATGCATGGTCGTGCTCTTCTTTTGATTCAGATGATTTTTTTTCATTTGTACTAGTAGCTCCGCATCCAGCAAGAATTAAACTCAGTACTGCAAGTAAAGAAAATACATATTTCTTCATACGCTTGTCCCCTTTACAAATGTATTAATCAAATTGTATCAGAGATTATGGTGTGTCGGGTGAAGATTTTTTCGACTGATTTTTGAAGCGCCATCTTAGCGAATGGAATAGAAATAAAACCGGGATATAAGCGTATACAATATATAAACCAGCTTGAGATAGGACTGTATTTAATGTATTGATACTTTCACGGTTTTTAAAAAATAAAGAAGCTGTAAAAACGATGAAAATAAAAAACGGTAATGTAAATTTAAATGAAATATGAAATGAACGCTTCATCGTTTGGCATGATGACCAAATGGTTAAACAAAGGTTTGGCAAAATAATTAAAAACCAAACAAAAATAATAATATATTCAAACCGTTGAATAAAAGGAACTTTAATTATTTTTAACATCGTTAAAGTAGGCCAAATAGTATGATTTAATTGTCCTTCACTATAATACATAAAAGATACAATAGCTAAAACTACATAAATCAAAGTGCTAAAAAAAATTCCTGCATGAGCCCATCTTTTTAAAGACTTACCTTTTTCAATAAATGGATAGAAGATAAGGATTGTTTCAAAGCCGAGAAACTCTAATGCAGATTGTTTTGCAGATATAAGCATGTCAAAAGGTGAATGTGTAAAAATAGGTAAAATATTACGGAAATGAGCGTATTTCATTGGATAGACTAAAAAGAATACAACGAAAATAGGAAGTACAATACCCCAAAAACATATCCCTGTCACAGAACGGAACCCACCTTTTATAATGTAGTAAGTGACTAATAAAAACATAAGGGTAAGTTTCCATAACTTAATGGTAGGGAAAATCCAAACTTGTATCACTTCCATATATGTACGAAGAACAGTAAGGCAAAATAATAAGCAATAAAGAGTGAAAATGACAGAAAATATAGAGCCAAACCATTTTCCAAAACTTGTTGTATGAATGCTAATTAAATCTCCATCTTTTTCTAACATTTTTAACATACAAAACAACACAATATGGGTTGCAATCCCCGCAATAATAAGAGAAATCCAGGCATCATAACCAGCGTTTTTTAAAATTACACGTTGATACCCAAGAACTCCTATTCCAATTTGAAGCGAATGTAATAATATAAAGGCAAAGTATGGAGAGACTGTCTTTGATTTATTCATTGTATTCATTGCTTATTTCACCTCACTATTCCCCGATTCCAGATTGTACAATATTAAGATCTAAATTTATATCTACGGCGACGTTCTTATACATATTTCGAATTTGTTTTATATTCCATTTTCTCGTATGACTTCTAATTTCATCGCGTATGCCTAAAGGATCAATTTCCTTTTTTTGAAATTGTTTTATTAAATCTTCACAGTCTTTTTCAACATTTCGTTCAATTTGTTTCTTTATATAGTTGATATTTGTTTCTTTTCTTAAATCAATCCAATTAGGAGAGTTTTTAATTAAACCGTTTAATTTTAAATGGATTTTTACTTTTGGTATGTCGCCAGTTTGATCTATATCATATTTATTTTTCCCAGCTAAGTTTTGTATAACGACCATACCTTTATGTTTATCCTTTGTTATTGCTGCTTCGTAACGTCCATTTTTCGTAGGATTAATAAGTAATTTTGCTAAAACAGAATGTCTTTTATTCGTATACATGACGACTTTATCGCCTTTTAAAAAGGCAAGTCCTTTGACAGCGACAGAATGATTATCGTCCATTTTAATATAAGGAACATAAGCATCACATACAGAAGAGTAATAATTATATAAAAAAATGTTTAATTCAGTTTGTGGAATGTTCTCATTTCTTATATTTTGCTCGAGTAAATCAGCAATATATAAAGAACCATTTTTTTTTCCGTAATTTAAAAGCTCTTCAGCTGATCCATCTACAATTGCTAGTTGTACATCACGTCCTATATTTGGATCACGTTGTAAGTTAGTAATAATTTCTCCCATTCCACGTTCTCCTAGAGCCTTTCCAAATAAGACGACACGCATTTGACCTACAACAACATTGTGAGGAGATTTAGCATTCAATCGTGAAGCGATTGTTTCAAGTGAACGAGCAGATGTTGATTGTGTCTCAGGCTTAGACTTTACACCATGCGTGTATTCTGGGAATAAGATCGTCCCTTGGAATTGTTTGTTTTTTGTAATATCAAATCCAGCAATATGAATAATGCGCTGTGTATCCACTATATACGTTTGTGTACAGCCAGTTTGTAGAACAAAAAAGATTATAATAAGGAACAAGAAAAGTTTTTTCATTCATTATCACCATCACGTTTTTGCTTCACTTTGTTCGGATTATAGCGCCATTTTGATTTTGGTCTAAGGAAAGAAGGCCTTTGTGCTGTTTGACTAAATGGTAATCGAAGAAAACCTTCTGCTGTACCTAAACCACGAAATGGATATAAAGGTAATAAATAAGGTGATCCAAGTGATTTTAATTTAATTAAATGAGCTAAAATAAATACAAATCCGACAATAAGGCCTAATCCTCCGAATGCGCCGGCTAAAAGAATAAGCGGAAATCGTAACAACCGGATAGTAGAAGACATTTTTACAGTCGGTGTTGTGAAAGATGCAAGAGCGGATAAAGCAACTGCAATTAATAAAATTGTACTTGTTAAAGCGGCTTCAACAGATGCTTGCCCAATTACAATCCCGCCAACAATACCAATTGTTTGTCCTACTTTCGTCGGTAAACGTGCTCCCGCTTCACGAAGCAATTCAATTGTAATTTCTAAAAAGAGTGCTTCTAGAATAGGAGGGAAAGGTACGTTAGCTCTCGAGAAAATAATAGGACCTAGTAAATCGGCAGGAATCATTTGATAATGATATGTTAAAGCCGCTGTATAAATAGCGGAGGAAAAAAGAGAAAATATAGCCCCGAAAAAACGAATAACACGAAAGAACGATCCAATCATCCACGGTAAATAATAATCTTCTGGTGAAATGAAAAAATCTAGTAACGTTGTTGGTCCTGATAAAGCATATGGAGAGCCATCTGTTAAAATTAAAACTTCCCCGTTAATTAAAGCAAATACAGCTCGATCTAATCGTTCTGTAGGTAATAGAACAGGAAAAGGTGAATTGCTATTATCACTAATAAATTGCTCAATCATAGTTGCATCAAATGGGACATCGAAGTCAATGTCTTCTAGCCGTTGTATTGCGGTGTTGATAAATTGTTCATTTGTAACGCCTTCTATATAAGCAACAGCTACTTTTGTTTTTGACATAGATCCGACGGTAACTTCTTTAAAAATGAGTTGCTCTGTTACAATATTTCGGCGTAATAAGTGTATATTTGTATCAAGGTTTTCAACGAAACCGATTTTAGGCCCGATTACGCTATATTCATTTTCTGTATCGTTATATAATCGTGTTCCTAAAACAGTACTTTCGGCGCGAATTAAAGCATATTGATCGGGATTCGAATTATTTTTTAAGCGTATTAAAATATATCCACCTAATAATTTCTCACGAATATCATCAATAGAAGGGGAGGTAATAATATCTTCAATAGAGACAATATTGCGTAAATCAGAGATGTTTTGGATTTGTTTAGATTCCTTTTTTAGAGGAGTTAAAATAAATTGTTTAATAATAAGTGCTTCCACGACAGATTTATAATAAAACAAGCATAACGTGTCATCTTCAAGTACGTTATAGGAGACAAAATCGCTAGATTCTTTCATGCTTTTTATAAATTCTGGAATAGAACAAATTGTTTTTGTACTATTCTTTTTGGATTTCTTAGATGATAAACCGAACATTTTCTCACCCCTAACATATATCATTTACTTGTGTTAGTTTTTGGGAAAGACGGGAATTTATACTTGAAAATTGAAAGTTCATAAACAAAAGGAAGAGTATTAAAAAACTCTTCCTTTTGTTGTATTAATTTGTTTTCTTTTCTTTAATCGACTTTACTAATTTAATTATTTCTACTCGTATATCTTCTTTCTTTACATTTAATTTTTCAGCAATTTGTTTCATATCCATTCCGTCTTTTTTCATTTTTAGCACATCATCAAGGGGAGTATTACTTTTTTGAGAGATGATTGTTAATACCGTGAGCTGACGTAATCCGATATTATATTCTTTCATTTTTTGTTTTAGCCCGTCTGGTGTAGATTTTTGCATATTTGCTAATTCTTGCAGCAGCGCCTTTTTCGTTTCTTTATTCATATGATGCTTTTTCAACTTACTTGGATCTACCCCGAAATGCTCCGCTGTTTTCTCCCAAGATTTATTTTGTTTATAGTAAGCTAAAACGTCTTTAATTTCTTTTTTACTCATTCTTGCAATGTGGGCAGCTTTCCAAATTTCATGTTTGTTATAGCCGAGTTTTTCGAACGATTGCATTTCTTCTTCTGAAATTGGCTTATGATGATGCAATGTTACTTCTTTTGGCGTAGCAGCGGAAGCAGGGAAAGTAGCTATCCCGCATAATAATGCTGCCATAGTCATACTTACTACGATTTTTTTGTACATGTAAACTCCTCCTAGATGGATAATGTGGAAAACTTTACACATATCATTTCCATAAAATGTGAAAAACTTGTGAACGAGCTAAGTTTTTTTATTCACAGTAGAAAAAGAAGTTTTTACAAGTTTTCCAACATAAAACATTGATTAATAGTAAAAAACTAGGTTATAATCGAAATTGAAAATCAATATCAATAATAAACGTATACATATAGATAAAAATAAGGGAGAGAAAAATATGACTACATATACTTCCATCGCAAATGTGATTAAAGAAAGACGTTCTGTTCGTACATTTACAGATAAAGCAGTAGACAAAGAGCTATTAATTGAACTATTAAACGACGCAACATGGGCACCGAATCATAAACACCGTGAACCATGGAATTGTAAATTATACATTGGAGAAGGCCGTAAGAAATTGGTAGATGCAGTATTAAACTCTTTCACAGAAGAAGAAAGAGCGAAACGCGGTAAAATTTTATCTGATCGTTTCTTAAGCACGCCAGCACAAATCGTTGTATATATAAATGAAGACCCACGTCAAATTCAACGTGACGAAGATTACGCTGCAACATGTGCATTTATGCAAAACTTCCAACTTCTTGCTTGGGAACGTGGATTAGGTTGTGTTTGGAAATCAGGCGGATTGAACTACAATCCATTATTTATAGAAGGACTCGGTTTAACTAGAGGTCAACGCATCGTTGGAATTCTTCACCTTGGCTACTTCGATAAAGCGCCAGAAGGAAAAGCTCGTACACCGATTACGGAGAAGATGGAGATTATTGAGGGGTAATAGATGAGACATTCTCGTTTTTATGAGGGTGTCTTTTTATTATGCAATCAATCCTCATGAAAGCTTGTTCCTCATCATACACTTTCTTAAGGGAAAGTGTAAGGAGGGAAAATAATGAGAGCAAGTGACGATAAAGCACTGCAATATGCGATTGCGGAAATTACGGAAATTGCGACTGGATTTGGGCTTGATTTTTATCCGATGCGTTATGAAATATGTCCAGCGGAAATTATTTATACATTTGGTGCATATGGGATGCCGACGAGATTTTCACATTGGAGTTTTGGAAAACAGTTTTTCAGAATGAAATTACAATACGATTTAGGTCTTAGTAAAATATACGAACTCGTTATTAACTCTGATCCATGTTATGCCTTTTTATTAGATACGAACTCGTTAATTCAAAATAAATTAATTGTGGCGCACGTGTTAGCGCACTGTGATTTCTTTAAAAATAATATTCGTTTTTCAAATACGAAGCGAGATATGGTAGAAAGTATGTCAGCAACAGCTGAACGGGTGAAGGCATATGAGCATAAGTACGGAAAAGAAGAGGTAGAAACATTTTTAGATGCCGTACTTGCCATTCAAGAGCATATTGACCCGTCGCTTATGCGTCCGAAACTAGCGTGGAGTATTGATGATTTAGAAGAGGAAGAAGTAGAGAAGAAAAAGGCATCGCAATACGATGATCTATGGAATTTAGATAATCGAAATAAAAAGCAGGAACGCTCTAATGTACGTAAAAAGAAGAAAATCCCACCACAACCAGAGAAAGACTTACTCCTCTTTATTGAAGAATATAGCCGTGAGCTAGAAGATTGGCAGCGGGACATATTAACGATGATGCGTGAGGAAATGTTATATTTCTGGCCACAGCTTGAAACGAAGATCATGAACGAAGGCTGGGCATCATACTGGCACCAACGCATACTTCGCGAAATGGACTTAACATCGGATGAAGCAATTGAATTTGCGAAACTAAATGCAGGTGTCGTCCAGCCATCAAAAACGAGTATTAACCCATACTACCTCGGTATTAAAATGTTTGAAGATATTGAGGAGCGCTACAACAACCCGACAGAGGAAATGAAACGACGAGGCGTCAAACCAGGATCTGGTCGAGACAAAATCTTTGAAGTACGCGAAATCGAATGGGACGTATCGTTCTTAAGAAACTACTTAAATAAAGATCTCGTAATGAGAGAAGATATGTACTTATTCCAGCGCCAAGGAAAAGAATATAAGGTAATAGATAAAGAGTGGGAACATGTGCGTGATCAACTCGTAAATATGCGGACAAATGGTGGCTTCCCGTACTTAGTAGTAGAAGATGGAGACTACTTAAAGAACGGAGAATTATACATTAAACATAGTTACGAAGGAATCGAGCTCGATTTAAAATACTTAGAAAAGGTATTACCATATCTTCATCAGCTGTGGGGAAGAACAGTGCATATGGAGTCGATTGTGGAGAGTAAGGGTGTTGTGTTTTCTTATGATGGGAAGATGGTGCATCGGAAGTATGTGTGAAGCCATCTAAAGGGAAGTATTAATTAAAGTAAAATAGGTAACTTGAAAAATAACGGGGGAACTTCCCCCGTTATTTTTATCTATTCAATGTTATATTGAGAGTCGAATATCCAAACTTATTAAACAAGTATAAAAGATTTTGACCATCAATCAGTGTAATTGGCTTATCTTTTATAAATGTGACAGAGTCTTTTCCGAAAGAGCTTGTTGTTACTAAAATTCCTTTTGTTGCTCCTTCGTGAAGCATAGTTCCATACAAATCACGTACTGCGGATACAGGAACCGTCATATTATATCGTTTTGCTTGGATGATAAACTTTCCGCCTTTAATTGGATCGGGGTCAAACGCAATAGCATCTACTCCGCCATCACGACTAGCTTGTGTTACTTTGACTTCGGCACCATCCTCATTAAACATTCTTTCAAACAATTCTCTTACTAGATGTTCAAAGTCTTCCCAATGCATAGTAGCTAAGTTGTCCGCAGAAGTAAGGTTAGCTAAAACCTTTTTGGATTCCACAAACCGTTTATCATTTGTTTGTAGAGTCATGATAGGTTTAACAGGAGATAAGGTTGTAAGCTTACCTGCAAATAATCCTTTTAGACTTTGAATACATTTTTTATAGTCTATTCTGTCTAATTTTATAGGTTCAAATTCTTCACGAGACGCTTGGACGGAAATAATACATGAAGTAGAATCATTGCCAGTTGCTTCGTCTATATAACTAATCCATCCATTAAAGACAACGATATTTACATCGTTGTTATATACAGCTTCAAAAATTTCGTGAATTGTTCTTAATGTTATTTGAAATATTATAGATTCATAAAATTCCTCGAAATCCTTCTTTTTCATTTCGACTGATTTTACTTCTTTTCTTGTGGCAATATATTTATATTCAGTGATATTTGGAATTAAGGTTGGATTAGGTAGTTTATATGATATAACTAGTGTATTTAAATCTTTTCGAAACTGTACATCATACTCTTTCTCAATCCCATCAGGGTAAAGAGAGTTTTCTAATACCACATTTACATACTTCTCAACTGCTTCAGGTTCCCCTAATTCAAATTGCTTTTTCCAGTTCGTAATATTGTCATTGTATTGTTGTTGTTCCAATTCAAATGTTTCTTTTTGCTGAAGGTGTTTATTGAGAGCATCTTCTTTCTGTTTTTCGTATGTATCATAAGTTTGATTATATTCTTCCAATGCTTGTTCATAAGCGTTGTTTGCCTGATTTTCTAGTTGAATTCTTTTACGTTTGAGGGGAGATATGAATTTTTCTAATATTCCTTCGGTTGGAACTTTATATGTATGTTTAAAAGTATCTAAGGTAGGTTTTTGTGTATTAAAAGGTTCATAGAAAAATGGTGGATAACTGTCGTATTTCTTTTGAGATTCCCAATCTAAGGTGTCGTCAATTTCGAGTGTAGCATTTAACAGGTTTTCATATTCATGGATTATATCTTGGGCAGCAATTGTATCAAATTCTGCTTGCATTTTTATATCTTGAATCTTGTCTCGTTCACGTTGCTTCACTTCAGCTTGTGCCCATTTTTGTTCTTGTTCTTGTATTTTTAGATTCAATTCCCATGGAGATGCAGCTTTAATCAGTTTGCTTTTTCCTAAATAGTCATTACTAATAGTTTTTTGATAATGGTATCGACTTGCCATGCATACACACCCTTTACAAGTTCAAATTATCTTCTTCTATATTTTACCTATACAATAAGTTAGAGTAAAGAGATGGAAGATATGAATTTTGAAAGGTTCTAGATGCAGTATTTGTGATTTAAATAACAAATTAATCCCTAATGAGTGTGAAATTAGGGATTAATAGATGATAAGGATGCAGAAGGACAAGTAGAAAGAAGGAAAATAGTTTACGAGAACTTGTTGGGATTAGAAAATAGGGATAAAAAAGGAGGTTGGGAGAATTTTATGTAAAAATACGGAAAGATCCTGTTCATTCAAGAGTACAGCCAGGAAATAGAAGAAGATGTGATAAGTATTTTACAAGATTTAATGAAAAGAATTAAAGAAAATTAGCGATGAAGTGATAGTTGGAAATAAAGAAATAGATATAGTAAGACAAACGTTTTCTAATTATGATTTAGATGTTCAGACTAATGAGGATGTAAAGATTATTGGTAAACTATATAATACTTCAACTATTATTAAAATATTTAATAACAACTATTTAAGCGCTGAAGCTATTTCAAGAAGTAGACTTTGAGAAAGTATGAATATGTTTATTAACCACAGAAAAAAGTGAAAGTAGAGGGTGGATTTTGAAATTAGATGCAATCATTGAGGTATTAAAATAGACTGTGAACCAAGGGCTTACAGTCTATTTTAGTAAAAATTCTATTTAGAGAATAATGTATAGGGCTTCATTCAATTGGTTTTGGCCCTGTCGTGTCTCCTTTGTCTAACATTGAGGAAATTTGAATCTTATTATCAAGTATCTTTATTTTATATAATCTGTTTTTTACCTTTTCTCTATACTTGCTTTTTCCGGTGGTAAAAATATATTCTTCAGAGGTTGTAATTTTGTATTCTGAACTCGTAATCTCTTCTGGTTTTGCAGAAAGTTGAAATTCAACGACATGATACTGGTGCCCCTCAGAGAATTCATTGTGTATATAATTGTTCATACCTGTATAATATTGACCATCTTTTTCAATAAAATCTTCAATGTAACTGCTAGTGTTTTTATTAAAAGCAAGTAAGCTTTGTTTGCTATAATTGTTTAAAAAGATTTGAATATCTTCAGAGGTTTTCTGCTTTTGATTGTTTTCCGTTTTAGTTTCTATATAGCTAATTATTCCTATACATGTTCCAATAGTTGTGATGACGCCAGCTATAAAAGCAACTATCTTTTTTTTATTACTAGTGGATTCGATGGATGACGGATTCATATTAAATTCCCCTTATGATAATTGAATGTATTTTAAAACAAGAATTTTCTACCATTCCATATAATACATAAATGATGGGCATAAAAGCAATAGATTTTGTGAAAAATATCATATTATCTAGATTATAAATTTTTAATTAGTTTTGGGTGATTAAAGCACCTTATCAATACGAGGGCTGGGTGCTCTTCAGCTATCAAAAACGAGCATTAATCCATACTACCTCGGTATTAAAATGTTTGAAGATATTGAAGAACGCTACAACAACCCGACAGAAGAAATAAAACAATAGGATCTGGTCGAGACAAAATCTTTGAAGTATGCGAAATTGAATGGAACGTATCTTTCTTAAGAAACTACTTAAATAAAGATTTTGTAATGCGACAGATTTTTGAACGCAGAGTAAAGAATATGACTCATTGTTTGATTTTGTGAAGTCAATGTAATTAATAATGATACTCATTATTAATTACATTGACTTCTGAAAAAAGAAAAACTAGAATTTATAAAGGGATCTTCAATTGTTCGCTATCATTTGTATAGCAGGTAAGTTATGTTGGATAGCTTTATTTCTATAAGATGTAGGTTGGCTCTTTATAGTTTTGGTGTTCTTTTTATCTTTTTTTGTACAGTATTTTTGGTGAATCAAAAGGTGTATGCAGAAGATGTACCGTGGACATCAGTTTCCAATGAGGGAGAACGTGTACTTTTTCAAGAACAATCTTTGTATAGTAATGATCGAAGGAGAGAAGATCTTGTTTCACCTTCATTTGAAGGGCGTAAACATGGTGGGGAAGATTGGGGATACTTATTAAGAGACAGTAATTTTAATTATCCATCTCGTACGGGTGTAACAATAATAGCTACCCATACAGTAGGAAGTAGTTCTTGGAATTCTGGAAACCGGGTGACAGACGATGTTTTTAATAATCTTAAAAAATGGTCTGAATAAATATAATAACCTTATATGGATTTTATGTTGTATATTGGTCATTATCATAATGTCTAGTTCTATAGCAAATAATGAAAAGAAGTTTAGTAAGGTTGTTAATTATGTAACTTTTCACGTGAAAAATAAAGAAAAACAGCCAATAAAAGGTTTTGAAATTATACTTATGAAAGACGAATCACCTGAGCCGAGTAAAGAAATTGGGATTTCAATAGGGAGAACGGATGAAGAAGGAAAAGTTATTTGGAGGAATGTGAGGAAGGGAAATTATATCATATTTTTGCCAAATGGTGAGACGCAAATAGTTAGGGTTAACGATAGAGATGAAACGAGAGTAATAAATATATTATTGTAGAAAACGAATCCATTTTGAAAAAGAATACTCAAAATGGATTCGTTTTTTTATGGAGTTTTTAGTTACCAAACAGGACGTATATTTGATGATAATTTCTCTGTATTTTCTTTAGTAACGAATGTTGTTAAATCTTCTTTTAGCATTTGCATTCGTTCTGTACCTATGTTTTCAATCCATTGTTGCTCTATTTCAGCTACTATTTTTTCTTTTGCCTTCAATACTGACAAACCACGTTCGGTTAAAACAATGATTTTCCCTCTTTTATCAGTAGGATGTGTTTTGCGTGTAACGTAGCCACTCTTCTCAAGAGAATCCACCATTTTACTTACAGCTTGTTTTGAAACCCCTAAATATTCAGCTAGTTCTATACCCGTTGCTCCATTAGGTAGAATGCGTTTGAACATAAAACCATGTGCTGGCCTAATATCTTCAAATCCCAATTCATTTAATTTGTCATGTAGTTCAGTAATTAATGTGCTAAATGATAATGATAAAAGCGATGTAAGATCGAACTCGTTAAATGTTTGATCCATGTATATAACCTCCGTATCTGTAGTCAATTAAGTTGACTATACATGATACTTATTGTACTATGCATAATATAGTCAATCAAATTGACTATATTATGTTGTAGAACAAATAATGATTTATATAATATACAATCAATGGAGGTTTCACATGGTTAATATCGTAAAAATTAGAGGGAGTGTATTTGCACCGTATGCATTGCTGAAGCCTATTAAGGATGCTGCAACAGGAAGAGTGTTTGAATACGCTGGAGATGCACGTGAATTTACACCGTACGCTGTAAATACAAAGCGTTCAAGATTAGAACAAGAAGTGATTGTTGATTTTTATAAAAGAGAAATTTTCACATATGCAGATGCTTGCATCGTTACTGTAAAAATTACAAATCCAGACGGCTCAATTGAATATCAAAAGGGAGAAACAAGTACAGAAAACATCGCATGTACAAATATTGTATGGAGTGAAGATGAAGTTTCATTTGAAATGAGAGCAAGTGCAAGTAATCCGTTAAATGCGGCGGCACCCGCAGCTGATTATTTGTTGGCTATACGAGTTAATAAAAGTGGTACTTTGCATGTTGAAGGTGTACATGATGGTTTCCCTTGCTATGAATTTTATAAACAAATAGATTTTGGTTCATTTGAAAAAATATATACACATGATTTCAGAGAAACGAATGATACCCCAGCAGCACTAGATGGAGAAATGGAATATAGCTTTAAAACGAAAATCTAGCTATAAATATAGCATCATTTGTAAGAAGGAAGTAGCCAACGTAAAAGAGAAAGATTTTAATTATATGGCTGAAATGGTGTTTTTTATTAAATAATGCAGTATATGAAATTAGAATTATAGAGGTGTTTCTTATGGCTAATATCGTAAAAGTTAGAGCTAACGTATTTATTCCAATGTCTTGGACAGAACCGAAGAAGGATATGGAAACAGGAAAAATAATTCAATTCGAAGGTGATTCACGCGAATTTACACCATATGCGGTAAATACTATGCGCTCTAGAGTTGAGCAAGAGGTAGTAGTTGATTTTTATAAAGAAGAAGTGTTTTCATATGCGAATACGGGTATTACGACAGAGAAGATTATGAATCCAGATGGTTCGGTGAATAAAAGAACTGGAAAAGCGAGTACGGAAAATATTGTGTGTACTGATATCGTATGGAATTCCGGTGGTGTACAATTTAAAATGAGTGCGAGTGCAAGTAATCCATTAAATGTATATGCACCTCCTGTAGATTATGTATTAAATGTCTGTGTGAAAAAGGATGGTACTATCGATGTTCAAGGAGAGCATGATGGATTCCCTTGTTTTGAATTTTATAAGCAAGTAGATTTCGGTTCATTTAAAAAAATATATACACATGATTTTAGAGAAACTGGTGATACGGCTGCTGCACTAGGTGGAGAAATGGATTATAGTTTTAAAAAGAGTTTATAAGAAGTGAGATAATAATGCAGTGTAGTTGAGAAATGCAAAAGTCAATAAAACCAGTGGCTTTTGCATTTTTACTATCCTTTAGAAATGTCCAAAAAACAAAACGCTTTACAATATACCCTTAAGGGTATATGATATTATACAAAGTTACAAAGTAATGTATAATATAGTTATAATTACGGAGGTGGTCTATAGTGGAATACAATCAAGATATGAAAAATAGATTAAAACGTATTGAAGGCCAAGTTCGTGGTGTGCTTCGTATGATGGAAGAAGGAAAAGATTGCCGAGAGGTTATTACACAGTTAACGGCATCTCGTTCTGCACTTGATCGTACAATTGGACTTGTTGTTGGAACAAATCTAGAGCAATGTTTACGTGAGCAGTTTGAAAAAGGTAACGGTTCAAATGAAGAATTAATTAAAGAAGCTGTTCAATTACTTGTAAAAAGCCGATAATCTGTCAAACGTAAGTGTTGACAGATTTTCAAAAACATTTTAATATACCCCTACAGGTATATGTGTATAAATTGTGGAGGAATCGACTATGAGTATAAAAGTGGATATGAGTTTAGATTGTAAAGGTTTGGCTTGTCCGATGCCGATTGTGAAAACGAAGAAGGCGATAGAAGGATTGGCATCAGGACAAGTGATTGAAATTAAGGCAACAGATAAAGGGTCTACAGTAGACATACAAAGCTGGGCGAATAAAGTAGGGCATCAATATATCGGGACGAAACAAGAGGGCGATGTTTTGATGCATTACGTTAGGAAAGCGCATGAGCATGAAGTGAATGAAGTAGCAAAGTATCCTCATACAATTACGAATGAAGAGTTGGAAGAGATATTATTAAGTGATGAAGAGTGTATTGTATTAGATGTTCGAGAAGCGGCGGAATTCGCTTTTGGTCATATTCCATCGGCTGTTTCCGTGCCGTTAGGAGAGTTAGACAGTGCAGCTTTAGATCAGACGAAGCAAATTTATGTTGTTTGCCGAACGGGTAACCGTAGTGATGTAGCTTGCCATATGTTGAAAGAGAAAGGTTATGTAAATGTGAAGAATGTCATTCCAGGCATGTTAGAGTGGCAAGGGAATATAAAGAATTAAAATTTTTTAAATAAAAATATACCTATGGGGGTAATTAAATGAATGTTAAACCGTTACAAGCAAAAGATGTTGCAGAGAAAGTTTTATTCGGAGAGTTGTTTATTTTAGATGTTCGTAATGAGACCGATTATGAAGATTGGAAAATTGAAGGGAAACAAATCTCATCTATAAATAAACCGTATTTTGATTTGTTAGATGGTGTAGATCATATTGTAAGTGAATTACCTAAAGATAAAGATGTTTTAGTAGTATGCGCAAAAGAAGGGTCTTCTATATTTGTGGCAGAGCAATTAACAGAGGCTGGATTAGAAAATATTTATTATTTAGCTGGTGGTATGAAGGCATGGAGTGAATATGTAAAGCCTGTAAAAGTTGGAGATTTAAAAAATGGCGGAAGTATGTATCAGTTTAACCGTCTTGGAAAAGGCTGTTTATCTTATATGGTCGTTTCAAACGGTGAAGCAGCAGTTATTGATGCAGTAAGAACAGTTGAAGCGTATGAAGAATTTGCGAAAGAGCATGCTGTTACGATTACGAATGTAATGGATACACATTTACATGCAGACCATATTTCTGGAGGACGTAAGTTAGCGGAAAAAGTAGGTGGTACGCATTGGTTACCGCCAAAAGATGCGGAGGAAGTTGTTTTCTCATACGAACCGCTTGTTGAAGGATCTGTTATTACGGTGGGGGGTACTAAAATTGAAATTGACGCATTATACTCACCAGGGCATACGATTGGAAGTACGTCATTTATTGTAGATGATTCCTATTTATTATCAGGCGATATTTTATTTGTAGATTCCATCGGGCGTCCAGATCTTGCTGGGAAAGCTGAAGATTGGGTAAGTGACTTACGTAATACTTTGTATAGCCGATATAAAGAACTATCTCAAAGTTTAATTGTGTTACCGGCTCATTATTCAAAAATAAGTGAAATGGACGAAAGTGGTATTGTTAGTGCAAAATTAAAAGATTTATTTGAGCATAATGCAGGTTTAAATATTGAGGATGAGGGAGAGTTCCGTAAAGTTGTAACAGAGAATTTACCACCTCAACCGAATGCATATGAAGAAATCCGTCAAACGAATATGGGTAAAATTCACCCGAGTTTGGATGAAGAGCGTGAAATGGAGATTGGTCCAAATCGTTGTGCAGTTCACAAATAAATAAATAAATAAACGAATGAATGAATGAAAAATGGAGGAATAGATGATGAATGTAAAACAAGTATTAGATGCAAAAGATTTAGCATGTCCAATGCCGATTGTAAGAACGAAGAGAGCGATGGATACTTTGCAAACTGGAGAAGTGTTAGAAGTACAGGTAACTGATAAAGGGTCAGTTAAGGATATTCCAGCTTGGGCAAATAAAAGTGGCCATGACATCGTAAAGCATGAAGAGGAAGGCGATGTGCTGAAGTTTTGGATTAAGAAGGCATAGTATTTTTATAAATGTAGAGAGGTTGATTATATGAACACAATATTAAGTACGCTTTTCATTGTACTTGCTGCATGGTTTGTTATTTCACGCTTTTTACCTGTGAAAGGTGTTCAAAATATAAACGGAAAAGAATTAAAAAGTATAGTAGGAAAACAGGGAAAGTACTTTATCGATGTTCGTACAGTAGGTGAATATAGAGGAAATCATATGAAAGGATTTCAAAATATCCCGCTAAATGACTTAGCGAGTAAGATAAATCAATTAGATAAGAATAGGGAAGTAATCGTTATTTGTCAGAGCGGGATGAGAAGTAAGCAGGCTGCAAAAGTATTAAAAAAATTAGGATTTCAGCACGTTATCAATGTTTCAGGTGGTATGAATGGTTTGTGAGGAGGAAATTTAAGATGAAAGAAATGACAGCAAAAGAATTAGAGGGAAAATTGTTACGTAAAGAAGCAGTAAATATTGTAGACGTACGTGAAGTAGAAGAAGTAGCTGAAGGGAAAATTCCAGAAGCGTGTAACATTCCACTAGGACTATTAGAATTTCGTATGCATGAGTTGGATAAAAAGAAAGAATATATTATCGTTTGTCGTTCTGGCGGAAGAAGTGCACGAGCAGTTCAGTTTTTAGAAGGTTACGGTTTTCGAGTGGTTAATATGGTAGGTGGTATGTTAGCTTGGGAAGGTAAAGTAGAATAGAGCGAACATAAACGATTTTTTGTGAATTTTAAAATACCCCTATAGGTAATTCGGAGGAGAAAAAACATGGAACAGAAGAAAACAACAATCGTTTTATTTAGCGGAGATTATGATAAAGCAATGGCTGCTTATATTATTGCAAATGGTGCAGCGGCGTATGATCAAGAGGTAACTATTTTTCATACTTTTTGGGGATTAAATGCTTTAAGGAAAGATGAGCATGTGAAGGTAAAGAAAACTTTCATCGAAAAAGTATTTGGAAAGATGATGCCGCGTGGTGCTGACAAGATGGGATTATCGAAAATGAATTTTGCCGGTATGGGACCAAAGATGATTAAAGGTATTATGAAAAAACATAATGCGATGCCTTTACCAGATTTAATCGATTTGGCGAAAGAACAAGGGATTAAACTTGTCGCTTGTCAAATGACAGTAGATTTATTAGGGTTAAAAGAGGAAGAGATTATGGAAGGGGTAGAGTTTGCAGGAGTAGGAGCTTATTTAGCAGATGCTTCGGATGGGAATGTAAACTTATTCATATAATTCATCTTCTTTCTAGAAGGGAGGGGATGTAAGATGAGCTTAGTCGTATTACTTTTTATAATTGGATTTATAGGATCGTTTATATCAGGAATGGTTGGAATTGGCGGTGCGATCATTAATTATCCGATGATCTTATACATTCCGGTATTGCTAGGATTTACTGGTTATACATCTCATGAAGTGAGTGGTATTACAGCGGTGCAAGTATTCTTTGCAACTTTCGCAGGGGCATGGGCCTATCGGAAAAGTAATGATATGGATAAAACGCTAGTTGTATATATGGGAGCTAGTATATTAATAGGAAGTTTCATAGGGAGTTTTGGTGCTAACGTATTAGCGGAACATACGGTCAATGTTGTTTATGCAGCGTTAGCAACAATAGCTGCTATTATGATGTTCGTACCGAAACGAAATAATGGTGATGAAGTAAAATATAATAAATGGTTAGCAAGTTTGTTAGCATTTATTGTAGGAGGCGCATCAGGTATTATAGGTGCTGGAGGTTCGTTCCTGTTAGTTCCGATTATGCTAGTTATTTTAAAATTGCCGATACGTACAACGATAGCAACATCTATCGCTATTACGTTTATTTCCTCAGTAGGGATTACGACTGGAAAAGTGATAACTGGGCAAGTAGTTGTAATTCCAGCTCTTATTATTGCGATTGCAAGTATTTTTGCTGCGCCGCTTGGAGCGCGAGTTGGGAAGAAAATCAATCAAAAAGCGCTGCAATATATGTTATCGATTTTGATTGTAGGTACAGCTATTAAGATGTGGATTGATATGATATCGAAATAAAAGGATGGCGCTGCTTGCAGCCCATCCTTTTATTTATCCCGCATTAACGGGCAGTAAGACCCCACACCTCAAAATTCAGCGGAAGCAAAGAAGTTAGGTGGGGGATCAACTGCCCGTAAAAGCCCGATTGGTTCAACTAATAATCAGTGGGGGATGAACAAAACCCCCACTGATTAAAGTTTCACTTTACGCCCAAATCACTTTCATTAAGTTCTTATATTCGTCATTAGCTAATTTATATAGCATTCTCGTATGTTCAAATACAAGTGCTGGATTAAAGTTTGGTTCTGAGAATGCAAGAGATGTTGAAATGTCAATTGCATTTTGCTTGTTTAATGTGAATTTTGCAAATCGGTAAGATGTGTTTAATTCATTGATAACGTGCAAAATGTCATTTGTTGCTGTTGCATCCGGTACGTGAGCAACATTGAAGCAGTATATATCTACAGTAGGATGTTCGTTTTGGAAAGCAGCGATCAGTTGAATTTTTGCGCCAGCTTCTGTCTCTAATCCTACTGAAAAGTGAACAGAGCCATCATTTTCATCTATATTTTCTTCCATGTATATATCGTTTGATTTTAAGTAGTCTTTAAAATCTGAGATGTTATGTTTTACTGCAGCTTTCATATGTATGAGCCTCCTGATAATTGGAATAGATTGCTACTATTTATTATAATTTAAAAATATTAAAAAAGATAGTTAGAAAGTTCTGATTTTTAATTGTGAAGCAATAAAAAGAAGCAGTACTCTACCTCCATAGAGAACTGCTTCTTTTTTATTCATTGTCGTTAGACGATGTTTCTGTGTCTTCATTGCTATTTTTATTTTTTACTTCATTGTTACTTGATTCGTGTTCACTTGAATTTTCAGATTTAGATTCTTTTGTTTTCTCTGTATTTGTTTTCTTCGAATCAGAGTCTGTTTTTGTATATGCAGGTAATCCGAGATGAGAACGAAGATCGTTTGTAACTTTTGCTAATTCTTTTTTATCTGGATTGTAGTAATACGTTCGGCCGCCACCAGCGGATTTGCTACATGTATCGTCACCTTTTTCCATATAGCAGTCGTCACCTTGAATTTGTAATTTCTCGATTTCTGAATCCGATCCGTACTTATAGAATGAAAGCATATCATCAAATGTTAAGTTTGTAACGAATTGTCCGTTAATATCATCAATGATGTTGCCAACTTTTGTTACAGAACCAACACTTGTTAGTTTCTTTAAAATAGCCTCGATAACGAGTTGTTGACGTTGTCCACGCATTGCATCACTATCAATGTGTCTTGTTCTAGCAAGAGCAAGAGCTTCTTCGCCATTTAACTTTTGAACACCTTTTTCTAGGTGAATTGCCTCTGCATTATCATTGCTATCTTGCTCAGTAAATTCAACTGGTACATCAACTTCAATACCGCCCAAGTCATCGACGATTTTTATAAATGATTTAAAGTTAAATTTCACAAAATAATCGACAGGAACATTCATTAATTTTTCAACTGCATCAATGCTTGCTTGTGGTCCACCATTTTTTCCGTTTTTAGCAGAACCGAATGCATGAGCGTGTGTAATTTTATCTTTTTTCTTTTCTATTGGAATATAAGTATATGTGTCACGTGGGATACTTAATAGTTTTACAGTTTTGCTATCTTTATTAAACGTTGCAAGCAAAAGCGCATCTGTTCTTATAGCGCCACCATATTCTTTTCCCCGGACATCACTTTCATCCACACCCATTATTAAAACAGAGACATTGTTTGTAATAGGTTTTACAGCTTTATCACGTAAATCAGATTTATCACCGCGCGCTAAATCATGTGCGGCATTTCGAACAGCAGAAGATGCTTTATTTACTAAAAACCAAGTATAACCGCCACCTACTATTAAAAAGAATAGTATAACGCTTATAATAATTTTTATTTTTTTCTTACTTTTTTTCGGTTTACTGCGTGTATTTTCTTGCAAAGATGGGTTTTGCTCCATTTCCTGTACTCCTTCATTTGGATTGAAATACGACACTCATATCCACTTATTATAATGAAATTTAGCGAAAAAAAACATTACAAATCATTTACATTTCGTAAAAATTCAATTTATTTATAAAAAGTCAGATTTTATATATTTTATTTTTCAGATGTAGAATAAGTATAAGGTTTTTTAGTAGAAATGAAAATATGTATTATGAGAAAGTAATAGAGAAGTAAGATTTGTTGAAATATAGCCAAGAAGAAATGAGTAGGTTTACTAGTTTCTTCTATATAATAAAGAAGAATTTGACGGATAAAGGAGAGAACATAATGAATCATACATCATTCCGAGCAATCGTTGTGAACGAAACAGAAAATAAGCAGTTTGTAAGAAACGTTGTCGAGAGAGAAGTAAGTAGTTTACCTGAGGGGGACGTATTCATACAGGTTCATTATTCTTCATTAAATTATAAAGATGCTCTTTCAGCCACAGGCAATAAAGGTGTTACGAGAACATATCCTCATACGCCAGGAATTGATGCAGCAGGAGTGGTTGTGAGTAGTAAAGATGAAACCATTAAGTCAGGAGATCAAGTCATTGTAACGGGATATGATTTAGGTATGAATACTTCTGGTGGTTTCGGAGAATATATTCGCGTGCCGGCGTCTTGGGTTGTCCCGTTACCAGAGGGAATGTCACTAAAGGAAAGTATGATGTACGGGACAGCCGGTTTTACCGCCGCTTTATCAGTATATAAGCTTATTAGAGCAGGAGTAACGCCTAGTATGGGCGATGTTTTAGTAACGGGTGCTACAGGTGGCGTAGGAAGTGTAGCTGTTAGTATTTTAAGTAAGTTAGGGTTTAGCGTAGTAGGAGCGACAGGAAAAATGGAAGAGGAACAGATGCTACTACGTCTAGGAGCGAAAAAGGTGATTCATCGCGCAGAATTGAATGATGAATCAGGAAGACCAATGCTTAAAGGAATATACGCCGGAGTTATCGATACTGTAGGTGGGCACATGTTAGAAACAGCTTTAAAAACGGTAAAGTATGGCGGATGCATAACGACATGCGGTAATGTGGCAGGCCATGAATTACAAACAACGGTATATCCGTTTATTTTGCGAGGCATAAGCCTTTTAGGGGTAGATTCTGTGCAATGTCCAGTAGATGTGAGAAGTGATGTGTGGACGCTCTTAGCAAATGAATGGGGAAATAAAGAGTTACAATCTTATACAGAAGAATGTACATTAGAAGAGCTAGATGAGAAGTTTACACTTATATTGCAAGGAAAATTAAAGGGAAGAACTGTTGTAAATATGAAATAAGAAAAGAGACGCTTACATTAGCGTCTCTTTTCTTATTATAATGATTGTTTTAAATGGACTTTACTCTGTTCACCTAAAACACCATCAGCGATATTTACAGCGTGATCGCCAATGCGCTCTAAGTTACTTACCATATCAACGAAGATGATACTTGCATCACCTGAACAGCTACGTTCATTCAGACGTAATACGTGACGTTTACGAAGAACACGTTCCATTTGATCGATTTTACGTTCTTTTGCAATAACTGTTTGAGCTAGTTCAGTATCGAAGTTTGTTAAAGCTTCAACTGCGTCTTGTAATGTTGAAATCGTTAACTCAAGCATTTCATTTAATTCAGCTAGTGCTTCGTTTGATAGGGAAACACGGTTTGAAATTTGGAAATCAACAAGTTCTACAAGGTTTTCTACATGATCACCGACACGTTCAATATCGCCAACGACACCTGCTAAAACGGAATGTTTTTCAGAATCTGTAGGTGAAAGCGGCTTTTCTGATAGTAAAACTAAATACTCGGTAATTTTTTTATCTAAGTTGTTAATAGCTCCTTCTAATTGAGTAGCCATGTCAGCGTGTTTTTTATCTTGTGTGTTTAAAAATTGGTTTGCTTCTTTTAATCCATGTAATGAAAACTCAGCCATACGAATAATCTCTTTTTGTGCTTCAGTTAAAGCAATAGCTGGAGATTGTTCAATAAAGATTGGATTTAAATGTTGCGGTTTGAAATCAATAGCAGCATCTTCCCCGCGAATAATTTTCGTTACAATCCATGCTAATACAGCGATGAATGGGAACTGAATAATTGTATTCGTTACGTTAAATGTTCCGTGTGCAAATGCAATTGTCATCTCTGGATTTAAGTTTAATGACGTTTGGAAGTATTGAATTAAATTTGTAAAAGGTATTAATAAAATTGTAAAGATGATTGTACCGACAATATTAAAGATAACGTGAACTAATGCTGCGCGTCTTGCAGCAATTGAAGTACCGATTGCTGCTAATACAGCTGTAATTGTTGTACCGATGTTATCACCAAACAATACAGGAAGGGCAGCTTGTAAATCGATTGCACCTTGACCGAATAGTTCTTGTAAAATACCGATTGTTGCACTTGAGCTTTGTACAATTAAAGTGAAGACTGTACCAACAACAATACCTAAAATTGGATTATCACTCATGCTAACCGTTAATTCTTGGAATGATTCTAAAGAGCGAAGAGGCTTCATACCTGTGCTCATTAGTTCTAAACCGAAGAATAACATACCAAAACCGAATATAACTTGACCTAAAGAATGTACTTTTTTATTTTTAAAGAAGAATAGTAAGATAGCTCCAACTGCCATAATTGGAAGAGCATATTCTCCGATTTTAATTCCAATAATAAATGCAGTAACTGTCGTACCGATGTTCGCACCCATAATAACACCGATTGCTTGTCTTAATGTCATAAACCCAGCACTTACAAGTCCGACTGTTAAAGCGGTTGTTCCTGAACTTGATTGGATTAATACGGTAACTAACATACCTGCTAGTACACCCATCAGTGGGTTTGTTGTAAAGCGATCTAGAATATCACGAAGACGATCTCCAGCAGCTTGTTGCAGTCCATCGCCCATGTATTTAATTCCGAATAAGAAAATACCTAATCCACCAATGAACTGGAAGATCATATCTTGAACATTGTATTCCACGCATTCCACTCCTTAAATTTCATGTACGATGTAATTATTAACTAAACCGTGAGACACTGTAAACGATTTATCAGTAAAATTTACACTAAATTTACAAAGAGATAAAAAGTTTACAATTCTTTAAAGAAACAGCTGTATTTTATTGGTTTTTATCTTTTGTAAATCGTATTTTTGTAAAGAAATCACACTCTTTAGAATAGTGTTTTTCATTTGTATATGAAGGAAAGCGTCTGTGAGTTCATCGTATATTTTTTGATGAAAGGTAAAAAAATATGTAGGAAAATGCATGTAGTTTTATAAAATCAAAAATACGTAAAAAAGCCACTGGAATTATCCAGCAGCTTTTTCCGTATTTTTGTCACCATGCTTTTGTTTTTTTACACTTGTAATGTAAATGAACAGGAAAGCAATAAGTAGTAGAGAGGAATAACGATATACAGTTGCGTAGTTTGTAAAATGTGCAATGAATCCAAAAATAATCGCGCCAGCACCAATTCCAAGGTCAAATGCTGAGAAGAATGTAGCTGTTGCGACTCCTCGTCGGTGCGGTGCTACTCGGTCAATCATCCACGCTTGTAGTGCAGGTTGAATCGCTCCGAAACCACTTCCGTAGCATGCTGCTGCAATAATTAAGCTTGGAATGGTAGTTGTATACGACAATAAAATAATCCCTGTAAACGTAATAATAACTCCTGGAATAATTACGAAGGAATGACCTTTCGCATCATATAACTTTCCGGAAAATGGACGAGTAACAGCGATTGCAAGTGCATTAAATAAGAAGAAGAGGCTTATATCAGCAATGCCGACTTCCGTAGCAAATAACGTAATAAAGCTTCCGATTCCCCCGTACATTAATGTAATACATAATATTAATAATGAAGGAAGTAAAGCTTTACGTTCAATAAATCCATCAAGGAAGGTACCAGATGTTTGCTGTGGTGATTGCGGCGATTTTTTGATTTGAAGTAGTTTCGTTAATATTAATGAAACAATTGTACAGGAAAGTGCACATAAAAAAAGAATCGTGAAGTTATATGTTTGCATAAGCCAAAGTCCGATAAGTGGACCGAGCGCCATTGCAATCGTTCCAGAAAGACCGAAATATCCCATGCCTTCACCACGGCGAGCTTGCGGAATTAAATCTGAAACGACAGTTCCATATGTAGTCGTTGTAATACCAAAACCAGCTCCGTGTAAAATTCGAACGGCAAGCAATAGGAAAACAGTTGAAGCGAAAAGATAACTACCCATAGCGAGTAAACAAATAGCAGTACCGATCATTAAAATGATTTTTTTGCTGAATTTTTGCAAGGCATTTCCAGTTAGCGGTCTAACAAAAAGTGCCGCAACAGTAAACATACCGACAACAAATCCAATATTGGAACTTGTACCTCCAATTTCTTTCACATAAACAGGTAAAGTCGGAATTAACATTTGAAATCCTAAAAACATACATAAGTTTGCTAGAATTAGCGCAACAAATTCTTTCGTCCATAACGGTTCTCGTTTTACGAGTATTGCTTCTCCCATATATTCATCCCCTATATAAAAATTTCTGTTTTCTTTCGAGTATATGTATTGGCCAATGAAACAGTCAAGGAAGGTGCCTTGAAAACGTACAACAATTTTCGAGGTAAAAAACTGACAAATTTGTGGAAAGACTACACAACTATGAAAAAAAGATGTAAAGTATAGATGTATAGACTGGTAGTTGTTATGAATGATAGAAATTGTTTTTTCTTTAAAGAAAGCGGATTCAAAAAGTAGTGAATGAGAAGGGGATATATACTTTTTCACTACATATATTTGAAAAGGTTTACAAAACAATGAAGAAAGAGGCGTGTACATATGAGACGATTAGGTATTTCTATTTATCCAGAACATTCAACAGTAGAGAAAGATAAGGAATATTTAACATTAGCAAGTAAATACGGATTTACACGTGTATTCACATGCTTATTGTCTGTAGATGGAGAAAAAGAGAAAATTATAGAAGAGTTTAAAGAAACGATCTCTCATGCAAATGCATTAGGGTTCCAAGTATTAGTTGATATTAGTCCAGCTGTTTTTGAACAACTAGGTATTTCGTATAATGATTTATCATTCTTCCATGAACTAGGTGCGTACGGTATTCGTTTAGATGTTGGTTTCTCAGGATTAGAAGAATCAATTATGACGTACAATCCGTATGGCTTAAAAATTGAGATTAATATGAGTAACGGTACGAAGTATGTAGATAATATTATGAGCCATAGACCAAATCGTGAAAATTTAATTGGTTGCCATAATTTTTATCCGCATCGTTATTCTGGATTATCATACGATCATTTCATTAAATGCTCGAAACAATTTAAAGATTACGGTATGAGAACGGCTGCTTTTATTTCATCATTTGATGCAACATATGGACCTTGGCCCGTAACAGAAGGATTATGTACGTTAGAACAGCATCGTGAACTGCCAATGACAACACAGGCGAAGCATTTATTTGCGACAGAATTAATTGATGATGTTATTATTGCGAACGCTTATGCATCAGAAGAAGAATTACAAGCACTAGGTGCATTAAATAAAGAGAAACAAACATTTGATATAGAGTTATATGATACAACGACAGAACTAGAAAGAATTATCGTATTAGATGAACCTCATTTTTATCGCGGGGATGTATCTGAATATATGATTCGCTCGACACAAAGCCGTGTGAAATATAAAAAAGAAGAGTTTAAACCTCATCATACACGTGAAATTAAGCGTGGCGATCTTTTAATTGATAATGAGCAATATGGCCAATATAAAGGTGAATTGCAAATTGCATTAAAAGATATGGTGAATACAGGAAAAACAAATGTAGTTGGTCGAATTGTAGAAGAAGAGATTTTCTTACTAGACTATTTACAAGCATGGGATAAATTCGGATTTACATTAAAGAAATAGATAAATTTAAAAAAGGAAAAAACTACTGACCTCAGCAGCTTTTTCCTTTTTATATAAGTGCGAGAGGAAGAGCTATGACAAAGGTGCATCAGCGATTAGTTTCTATTTTAGAGGAGTTTTTAGAAGAGAAATCGATGTTAAATCGAGCTTTTTTAGCGAGCCGTTTACATGTATCAACGAAGACGATTCAAAAAGATATAAAATTATTAAATAATATATTGGAAGAAAATGGAGCGAAAATTGAATCGCAAAGAGGGACTGGATACGAACTAGAAATTATACAAGCGAAGAAGTTTGAAGAGTTTTGCGTGAGTCTATTTCAAAAACAGACAGAAAAAATCCCGACTTCTTATGAAGAAAGGGTAGCTTACATTCTGCAACGTATTTTAACGACTGAGGGATATGTGAAGCTTTCACAGTTAGCAGAGGAGATTTATGTCAGTAAATCGACAGTAAATTTAATTATGAAAGATGTTACAGATATATGTGGTCGCTATCAATTACAAATTGAAAAGAGACCGTATTATGGTATACGTATTGTCGGAGAGGAGTTTCATATTCGTTCTTGTTTATCACAATATGGTTTACCGCGTTATGACCATACTCCGTTTCATGAGCAATTTGAGCAGAGTGATACATACTTATCGTTACCTCATATACCGCTTATCCGTTCGGTTATACTAAAGTATATCGAAGGAGGAGCGATATATTTATCAGATATAGAAATTGATAATTTAGTCATTCATATTGCAATTGCATTAAAGCGTTGTGAAGATCAACATTATATGAAAGGACTACATGTAGAGCAAGCTGAACTTATCATAAAGAAAGAATATACAATTGCGAAAGAGATTTTAGAGGATTTAGAGAAAGAGTTGCATCTTTCATTTCCAGAAGAAGAAGTTTTATATGTGACGATGCATTTATTAAGCACTGCTGTTACAACGAAAGATCGTTATGAAAATGTGGAAGAACTATTAGGAAAAGATCTATATGCATTCATGCAACATATTCTTTTTAAAGTAGCGGAAGAACGGAATCTTATTTTTTATTATGATGAAGAATTATTATTCGGGTTTGGTGTTCATTTAAAAACGTTATTAAACCGTTTGAAGTATAAGTTAAATACGAGAAATCCTCTTTTGGCAGAAGTGAAAAAGAATTATCCGTATGCTTTTGAAATTGCGGTTCTCGTTGGAGATATAATTGGTGAATACACGGGAGAATCGATTCCGGAAAGTGAGATTGGTTATATTGCGATTCACTTCGGCGGAGCGATGAGCCGTTTACAGGAACAGAATCAAAAGAAAAGATGTTTATTAGTTTGTGCGACTGGTCAAGGAAGTGCTCAACTATTGAAATATAAAATTCTATCACAGTTCCGAGATAAATTAGAGATTGTAGGGATTACAGGTTATTATCAATTGAAAGTAGAAGATCTCTACAAAGAAAAGATAGATTGTATTATTAGTACGATTCATATACCAAGTGGTTTACCTGTGCCTGTTATAAAAGTAAACTCAATATTTGATGATAAAGAGATTAAGTCAATTGGTCAGCAGTTATTTACGCATGTGAATACTAGTGTGCAGCAATATATGAAGGAAGATTTAATCTTTTTAAATTACAGTGCTTCTACGAAGGAAGAGGTTATCCAATTTTTATGTGAGAAAGCTGCTGAAAAAAATTATGTACCAGAAAACTTTTATGACTCTGTTATGGAAAGAGAGAATACATCCCCTACAGCGGTTGGGAATTTAGTTGCGATTCCACATCCGATGCAGTTATTAAGTGAGAAAACATTTTTGATGTTTTGTACACTTGATAAAGCGGTTGACTGGGGAGATAAGAAAGTACAAGTTATTATTTTATTTAGTGTAAAGCGCAATAATAATGAAGATTTACAAAAGCTTTATGATTTTTTATATGATATTATGTCTAATCAAAATACGATAGAGAAATTAGCTCAGGCTGAAGTGGTTGAAGATTTTCAAGAGATATTATTATCGTTATAAGAGAAGTATATAAAAACTTCCGTTACATAACGGAAGTTTTTTATGTTTAATTGTATGCGTTTTCATAATAAGATAACAATATAGAAAAAAGATGGCTTGGGGGAATTTAAAATGACTGATATGCAAACTCCATTTGCGTTAATTTTACATGGTGGCAACGCGAGAAGCGCGTCACTTGAAGCAATTGCTTTTGCAAGACAAGGAGATTTTGAGAATGCGAGTGAAAAGATGAAACTTGCTAGGGAAGAAATTTCAGCAGCTCATCGTATTCAAACAGACTTAATTCAAGAAGAAGCAAGAGGAAATCATGCAGAAATCAGTTTACTGTTAGTGCATGCACAAGATCATTTAATGAATGCAATTACAGTGAAAGAACTTGCGGAAGAATTTATCACTCTTCATAAACGAATAGAAGAGAAAGTGACAGTATAAGATGTACATTTTATTATGTTGTGCAGCAGGCATGTCAACGAGTATGGTTGTAAGAAAAATGCAAGAAGAGGCAATGAAACAAGGGAAGGATTATAAAATTAAAGCAGTTGATTCAGAACTTGTGAAACTGGAAATAAAAAATGCTGATGTTGTTTTAATTGGTCCGCAAGTGAAATATTTATTTCCAGCCGTACAGTTTCTTGCAAATTCATACAATATACCAGTTGCGATTATAGACCAACGAGATTATGGCATGTGTGATGGTTTGAAAGTATTGAAACAAGCAGAACAATTAGTTTTAGCATAATTATATTTTTTTAAATACAAACATTATAATGTTATAACTTTATTTCATTCTTTCATAGAAAAGAGAAAGAGGAGGGGTTTTGATGAATGGTTTTATGAGTTTTATGGAACAAAAGATTATGCCAACAACACAAAAGATTGCCGGACAGCGACATTTATTAGCAATTCGAAACGGGGTTATTTCTACATTACCGTTAACGATTGTCGGATCATTTTTCGTTATCTTTTTAAACTTACCAATTGATGCATATATGGAGTGGATTGCACCGTTTCGCCATATTTTAGATATTCCATTCCGATTTACAGTAGGACTAATGGCATTATATGCAGCATTTGGGGTAGGGGCTTCGCTCGCGAACTTTTATCAGCTCAATCAGTTAAGTGCAGGGTTATTATCTGTACTCGCCTTTTTACTAGCATCAGTTGAACCCATTCAAATTACGAAAGCCGTACCAGGTGTTATTGATGCAGGTAGATACATTTCAGTAGGAACATTAAGTGCAACATCTTTATTCGGCGCAATTGTTACAGCTTTAATTGCAGTAGAAATTTATCACTTTATGATTAAGCATAATATCTCAATTAAATTACCAGACAGTGTACCACCAGCAGTTTCAAATTCGTTTGCAGCATTAATTCCAACGTTAGCAGTTATTCTTTTATTCTGGGGCATTCGCTACGGTTTAAAATTTGATGTAAATACAACAATCACATATTTAATCGCACCACTAAAATCAGTATTAGTAGGAAATAATTTATTCGGCGGTTTATTAACAGTATTCTTAATCGTATTCTTCTGGTCATTCGGTATACATGGCCCTGCGATTTTAGGACCGATCATTCGTCCAATGTGGGATTCTGCAATTCTTGAAAATATGGAAGTATTCACAGCTACAGGAAATGCACATCAATTACCAAACTTATTTACAGAGCAATTTATTCAATGGTTCGTATGGATTGGTGGATCAGGCTCAACGTTAGCTTTAGTAATTATGTTTATGTTCTCTAAATCTAAGTTCTTAAAAGAGTTAGGTAGATTATCATTCGTGCCAGGCTTATTCAATATTAATGAACCAATTATTTTCGGGGCACCAATTGTAATGAACCCAATCTTAATTATTCCGTTCGTAATTACACCGTTAGTTACAACGACAGTATCATATTTCGCAGTTGTTTCAGGTATGATTCCGATGATGATGGCGAAATTGCCATTTACGATGTTAGCGCCAATTGCAGCGGTTATTAGTACGGACTGGACAATTATGGCTGGTGTACTTGTACTTGTTAACTTTGTTATCTCATTCGTTATTTACTATCCGTTCTTCAAAATGTATGAGAAACAACAATTAGCAGGAGAGGAGAAAGAAAAATGCTCGGAGCAATTATCATCTTAATTACATTTGTAGCGGGGCAGTGTATTGCACATTATTCAAAATGGGTACAAAGTAAATCTTTATTAGTTTTACTACTAGTATCAATTGTATTTATCGGTAGTTCAATGGGTGCCTATGTAATGCTAAGCTTACAATCACCGTACGTAATTATTGTACCAACGATTTTATGTGCAACATGTTTATCTGCAAAATATAGATTTACGAGCATGGCATTAATACAACGTGTGAAGGAGATGCAAAAGCATGGAGCGTAAATTAGGAATTTCACTTTATCCAGAGCATCCAACGAAAGAAAAAGATATGGCATACATTTCGGCAGCGGCACGCCACGGTTTTTCAAGAATATTCACATGCCTATTGTCTGTGAATCGTCCGAAAGAAGAAATTGTAGCTGAATTTAAAGAAATTATTCATCATGCGAAAGATAACGATATGGAAGTTATTTTAGATGTAGCTCCAGCTGTCTTTGATCAGCTCGGTATTAGTTATAGTGATCTATCATTCTTCGCAGAGTTAGGTGCAGACGGTATTCGATTAGATTTAGGGTTTGACGGATTAACTGAAGCGAAAATGACAAATAACCCGTACGGCTTAAAAATTGAGCTAAACGTAAGTAACGATATTGCATACTTAGAAAATATTCTTTCGCATCAAGCGAATAAGTCAGCTTTAATCGGTTGTCATAACTTCTATCCGCAAAAATTTACTGGACTTCCATACGAATATTTCATTCGCTGTAGTGAACGCTTTAAAAAACATGGTATTCGTACGGCAGCGTTTATTACGTCACATGCAGCTAACATCGGCCCATGGGATATTAACGACGGATTATGTACATTAGAAGAGCATCGTAACTTACCGATTGAAGTACAAGCGAAACATTTATGGGCGACAGGGCTTATTGATGACGTTATTATCGGAAATGCTTATGCGAGTGAAGAAGAGTTAGAGAAACTAGGAAACTTAAATCGTTACATGTTACAGTTAAAGGTACACTTTGTAGACGAGGCGACTGAAGTAGAGAAGAGAGCCACGCTACAAGAATTACATGTAAGACGCGGCGATATAACAGAATATATGGTACGTTCTACAGAAGTACGTAAGAAATACAAAGACTATGACTTCCCGGTGCGCGAAAGTGTACGACAGGAAAGAGGGCAAGTTGTAATTGGAAACAACTCATTTGGTAAGTATAAAGGCGAATTGCAAATCATTCTAAAAGAAATGCCGATAGATGAACGGAAAAATATTGTCGGTACAATTGTAGAAGAAGAGTTATTCTTACTAGATTATGTAGGAGCTTGGACGCAGTTTACTTGTGTGGAATAGGGGAGAGAAGGAGAGGATGCTGTGGCATCCTCTTTTTTCTGTTGAAATGGTAGTCTATCGTATATAGAATGCAAAGAGATAGACTTAATTTGGACGGGAGAGAAGGAGATGGAAGAGTATATAGATGATTTATTAAGGCGGATGGATGATGAAGAAGCAGGTATTCGGCAATGTGCGTATGAAGAAGCGAGGGAGTTAAATGATTTATCGCTTTTTTCTTGTTTCCAAGAGAAAGTAACGGAAGCACGAAAAGTATATATAAAAACGAGCCTTTATTTTTTAATTACACAACTTGCAATAAATACTAGAGAGATGTATATTGCAGATTATTTGATAAATCGGTTAGAAAGTGAAGAAAGCAGGGTAGTGTTGGATAGTATGCTTATAGATTTAAGTAAATTATCTGAAGCGAGCAATGCACATAAAATTATTCCTTACATATATCATAAAAATAGTGGAGTTCGTTATTCCGCTGTCATTGCTTTAAAGTTGTGTAAATCGTTAGAAGCAGAAGATGCCTTATTGAAGTTACTTACAGTGGAAGAGAATCGAGATGATATTGTAAATATATGTGCTACTTTACATGAGATTGGAACAAAGCGATCAATTTTATCTTTAACGAAACTTTTACACAGCGATAGTGCTTATATTCGTTCGGCAGCCATTGAGACTTTGGCAGAAATCGGAAGAACAGACTTACAAATAGTTTATATTGATTCTTTATCTGATAGAAGTGTCATGGTGAAATATGAGGCCATTCGAGCTATTTATGCATATGGAGATGAAATGGCGATTAAGCCAATTTGCGAACGTGTAACGAAAGTTGTTTCTAGAAGACGTAAAAATCAAGTAGAGTCTATTGATGAATCAGAAATCCTCATCGCTCTTCGTTTCTTACATAAGTTTGCTAATCATGAAGAAGTTCTAAAGACATTTGATAAAGTGTACAAAAAACGTGGAAACTTGTTTATGTCGGAGAGGAAATGGCTTCGAGATAATATTACTTACTTTCAAGAGAAAGAAAGAATGTAAGAATCATAAAAAAAGAGTCAGCCTCAATGAGACTGACTCTTTTTTTACAAACTAGTTTAATACTTTAACTGTAACTGTTTTACGTCCCCAGTTACTTGATGTACCTTTATCAGGCATTAAAACATCGATTTTGTTTCCTTTAATAGCTCCACCAGTATCACCAGCGATTGCTACTCCGTAACCTTCAACCCATACTTTTGAACCTAATGGAATGACACTTGGATCAACTGCGATTAGTTTCATGTTTGGATTAGCTGTTAAGTTGTGACCTAAAGCTGATTTTACTTGGTCGCCTGCTTTATAACCATTTTCAAGTGGATCTGCTGTGTAAGCTGTTGCTACAACGCGTAACTCACGAGAAGATGATGGTGCACTTGTTTCAGTTTCTTTTGCAACAGGTTGTTGTGTAGCTGGTTTTTGAGCTTTAGCCGCTTCACGAGCTTTAGCTGCTTCTTGAGCTTTAGCTGCTTCACGAGCTTCAGCTGCTTCACGAGCTTCAGCTGCTTCTTGAGCTTTAGCTGCTTCACGAGCTTTAGCTGCCTCTTGAGCTTTAGCCGCTGCTTGAGCTTCAGCTGCTTCTTGAGCTTTAGCTGCTTCACGAGCTTTAGCTGCTTCTTGAGCCTTAGCTTCTGCTTGAGCTTCAGCTGCTTCTTGAGCTTTAGCTTCTGCCTGAGCTTTAGCTGCCTCTTGAGCCTTAGCTGCTTCACGAGCTTTAGCCGCTGCTTGAGCTTCAGCTGCTTCGCGAGCTTTAGTTGCTTCCTCCGCTTTAGCTTTTGCTTGCGTTTCAGCTACTTCACGAGCTTTAGTTGTTGCCACGGCTTTAGCTGTATCTTGAACTGTAGTTGTTTTTGCAGCTTTAACTACTGGTTGAACTTTAACTGGAGCTTTACCTGTTAAGTAAGGAACGTGAACATAAGCTGTTTTTCCGTTATATTCAAATTGGATCCAACCATTTTCAACTTGGTGTGTTGTTTCGATTACGTCATCTTGTTTCAATTTACCAAGAATCTCTGAGTCTGTGTTTGCACCAGCACGTACGTTTAATACGTTAGCTGTTACGTAGTAAGTGTCTTTTGTGTAGTCAGCACTAATGAAAGCTTCTTTACCGCTATTCAATTTCACTTTTGACCATCCGTTTTCTGTATGTAAAACGTTAACTTTATATCCATCTAATAATTTTCCTACAACTTTTGATTCAGTAGTTGGGTTTTCTCGTACATTTAGTACATCAGTCGTTACAATTGTTTCTGCTTTAGCAGATGTTGTGAAAATCCCAAGACCAAAAACCGCTGCTGTTGCTATACCCATAAATTTTTTCATAATAGCCTCCATTGCATTTGTTTTCGTTGACCTCATTATAGCAACCATTATTTTCTTATTTGCGAAAAACATAAAATTACAAAGCTTTCGTAACGGGTCATTAATATTTTGTAATAATTCCAGTAATATCCTAAAAGCGCTTTCTTATAGTTTTTAGGGGAGGTTTGAGCATGTGATGCATAAAAAAGGTAGTATTTCAATTTCTGATAGGTTAATATTATTTCTATAGTGTTACTTAATTATTTCGTAATCATTACAAAAATGGCGTATTTTGCTGTCAGAACAGAAAAGTAGTTATGTAAAAATAACTATTTTAGTTGTGGAGAAATAAAAATGAGGTGAAATTTAATAAAATATCGCTATAATTGTTACAAAATAAGTCGAGGTATGGAAAAAATTACGCCTTGATTTTCGACTTTCACATAGTATTTTTGCAATAATAGGATTCTATAATAGATTTAGTAGATTAAAATAATGAAAGATGTTTATAACGTGAAACATATATAATAGAAGAAACATGATTTAATAGATAAATAAAAAACGTAGGAGTGTAAACTCCTACGTTTTTGTTTATTCATATCGTAAACATTCAATTGGATCCAGTTTTGCAGCTTTGTTAGCTGGCAGTAAACCAAATATAATACCGATTAACATGGAGATACCTACTGCAAGAAGTCCAAGTTCTTTTGAGACAACGAGTGGCCATCCAGCAAAGATGGAGACAATCCAAGCGAAGAAGATACCGAGCATGAAACCGATGAAACCACCGAGTCCTGTTAAAATACAAGATTCAATTAAGAATTGTGTTAATACTTTACCACGCGTTGCACCAAGTGCTTTACGAATACCAATCTCACGTGTACGCTCTGTTACAGATACAAGCATAATGTTCATTACACCGATACCACCAACAAGTAAGGAGATAGCGGCAATACCACCGAATACCATCTTCATCATACCGATTGATTCATCTAATTGCTTCGTAAATTCACCTAAGTCTTGTGCTTCGAATTTGTGCTCAAATTTAGGAGCTTTCATTTCGTTTAAAACAGAAACGGCTTGTTTTTCTACACTTTTACGTTCGGCCGGAGAGGTCATTGTTAATCTTACAGAGTCATACTCAGTTACTCCTGAAATGACAGGCGCGTTTTCAAGTGATGTATAACCTTCAGGCATAGGCATTCCGAAGTCGTTTTTCGTTTCGTATACACCGACTATTTTATACGGCTTTCCTTTTATATCTGTGTATTGATTTGATTCCCAACCACTAAATAATTTGTTGAAAGCTTCTTCATTTAATATAACAGCAGGGATTGCTTGGTTTAGCTCACTGTCGTTTAATTCACGACCGTGAACTAATTTTATTTTCGAATCTGTCATAAAGGCGCCTGTTCCGCCTTTTAAATCAAGATTTACATCTTTTGAACCAGCAGATGCTTTTACTTTCATACTTACATCTGGATACACATCTTTAACGCCTGGTACAGTTTGCAGTCGGTTTAGCATATCAGCTGTAATTTTGGCATTATCTGTTCCATAGTCAGGATTGTTGTAGTAAATCGTTACTTCGTTATCTTTTCCTTGGCCTAACTCTTTTTTAAACTTTGCGTTTGTACCATCACCCATTGAAATGATAGTAATAATGGCACTAATACCGATAATAATACCTAACATCGTTAAAATAGAACGCATTTTATGGGCAAAGATAGAGGAAAGGGCCATGCGTATATTTTCACTCGTGTTCAAAATTAACCTCTCCAATCTTGGACGATATTTCCGTCACGAATTACAATTTGACGTGCTGCAGCTTCCCCGATTTCACGATCATGGGTAATCATAATGATTGTTGAGCCTTGTTTGTTTAATTCGTAAAAGAGGTCCATAATTTGTGTACTTGTTTTCGTATCAAGTGCTCCAGTCGGTTCATCGGCTAAAATGAACTTTGGATTATTTACGATTGCACGTGCAACAGCGACACGCTGTTTTTGTCCACCTGATAATTCGTTCGGTAAGTGAGTAGCACGATCAGCTAAACCCACTTTTGTTAAAGCGGCTAATGAGCGCTCACGTCTTTCCTTTTTATCAACTCCAGCGTAAATAAGAGGTAGCTCTACATTTTGAAGTGCTGTAAGTCTCGGTAATAACATAAAGTTTTGGAATACGAATCCGATCTCTTTATTACGAACGCGTGCAAGTTCTGTTTCAGACATGTTTGAAATGTTTTGTCCAGCTAGTTCGTACGTACCTGTCGTTGGTTTATCTAAACAACCGATAATATTCATTAAAGTTGATTTACCAGAACCAGATGGTCCCATAATAGAAGTGAATTCTCCTTGGTTCAGTGTTACGTCAATTCCGTGTAATATTTGAACGGATTCTGCACCATTTTGGAAGGATTTCGTGATGCCTTTTAAGTTAATCACTGGGCGACAACCTCCATACCATCTTTTAAGTCTTTTTCCGGTTTAGAGATAATTTGTTCTCCTTTTTTCACTCCAGAAACTTTTGCTTCGCTATCAGTCTCGAATTCAACAGTAATTGCTTGTTCTTTCGCTTTACCGTCTTTTATGACGAAGACAACATTTTTGTCACCTTTTTTCACGATGCTGCTTTTCGGAACAATTGTACCAGTTGCTTCGCCAGATTTACTCGTTACGTAAACGTGGAAGCCGTTTTGTAATTCTTCACTATTATCTAATGTGACAGTGAATTGATAGTTAGAAACAGTTTTATTTTCGTCCATGCTCTTTAATGGTGTAGAACCGATTTCTGTTACTTTTCCTGTCCAAGTCTTACCAGCGACAGTTTTTGAAGAAACAGTTACTTCTTGCCCAACTTTCATACTAGCAAGCTCATATTCAGAAAGTTGACCTTTTACTTTAAATGGACCAGCATGACGAAGTGTAATACCGCTCATACCTGTTTTTTCATCAGCAATTTTTACGATATCATCAATTACGCCATCAGCAGGACTCGTTACAGAAAGTGTGTTTACTTTCTCTTTTGCAGCTTTAATCATTTCATCAGATTTTTCAACTTCAAACTTTTTCATTTCAAGCTGTGATTCTAATTGTTGTACCTCGATTTCTGATGCTTTTAATGCTTCAGCAGGAAGGCCTGCATTTTTATCTTTTTGTAACTTTTGTTTTGCTGCATCAATTTGTTTTTGGAACAATGTTACTTCTTTTTGTGCGATTTTCTTTTGCATTTCTGCTTCAGTTACACCTTGTTTCGCAGTTGGGTCATTGTATTTAAATAGAAGCTGCCCTTTTTTTACTTCATCACCTTTTTTTACAGCTAATTCATACGTACCTTTTGTTGGATCAAATGAAATTGTTTCAATTCCGTTTGGAATGACTTCACCGCCAAATTTTTGCGCGTTTTCAATTTGTTTTTCTGTTACTTTATATCCGCTATATGCTATTGCTACTTCTGAACCGCCGCCAGCAAATGCAAAGTATGATCCAGCTGCAATTCCGATTGCTACTACACTAGTAATTAACACTTTATTTTTCTTCTTCATCTATTTATCACCTTTTCGTTCGTTTTAGTATCTACATTAAGTATAGAAGAGGGAAAGAATCTGACAAATCGTTTTAGCTTACAATAACCTTACAGTTTTGTAAGGTATGAATATGTAAATGTAAGGTAGAGCTTGTCCCAGTGTAAGCAAATGAATTGACGCTTGTTTTTTTTCTTACAATAATATTGTATGAAGGAGAGGAGGAAGGAAGATGGAAGCTTATTTTAGTGCGCATCCATTAAAACCGTTTATTCCCTACTCAAGGCAACATGCCATTATATTATTTATTCTGTTGGTGGGAATCGTTTTTTTATATCAATACCAAGATGTATTACGTCAAAATGAGTGGAATATAACGGTTCGATATGCGATTGCATTTCTATTTATAGGGAGTGAAATTGGACTTCATATGTGGGAGTGGAAAGCAGGGATTTTTGAGCTAGCCACTTCATTACCATTTGAGTTATGTACGATTAGTTTGTTGTTAGCGTCAATTATGATCATAACGAAAAGTTACCGTATATATGAGATTGTATTTTTTACAGGAATTATCGGTGCATCACAAGCCATTTTAACGCCAAACTTGCAGTATGCTTTTCCGCATTTTCGGTTCATTGAATATTTTATCGCGCATATATTGCTCATTTGGGCTCCACTCTTTATGACTTGGGTGGAAGGATATCGTCCGACAGTACAATCTATTAAACGCACAATGACATTTTTAAACATATTGATTCCGATTGTTTCGTTTGTAAATTACAAAACAGGTGGTAATTATATGTTTTTAGCTCATAAGCCAGAAACAGCTTCATTACTTGATATGTTAGGACCACATCCTTACTATATTATTTCATTAGAACTCGCAGCGCTTATTGGATGTTTTATTTTGTATATGTCGTTTGCGAAAAGAGAAAAACAGTTACATAAAGAATCGTTAGGGTCATAACCTAGCGATTTTTTATGTATTAAATATTTACAATTCAGAAAATTAAGAATAAAATTGAGGAGTAAATTATAGAGAGAGAAGGGCGAAAATGGTCAAAAAAGTATTTTTGAATGGGATGGAAGTGACGGTTCAATTTCTTATTTCGATTTTGGGTATTATTTGTTTAGGGACATTGCCGAAACTATTTTATGGATTTGAGCTGCATGCATCACAGTACATAAAGAGTTTACAAGAAGTGTTTGTGAATTTAATGGACATCTCCAATTTTAAATATGTGGGAGATAAATTTTTATTTCCACAGTTGTTTGTCCATTATAAAGAAACAATTATTATATTTTTAGCTGCTTTTTTCATTTCATTATTTGTAGCATTTTGTATTGTTTATGTAATTATGAGTAGTTCACCGCGTATACAACATCGAATTAAATCATTTCTTATCTTCCTAGAATCCATTCCAGATATCCTTCTTATTTTAGTATCACAAATTTTAGTTGTATGGTTTTTTAAACAAACAGGTTTTTTACCTTTTCAAATTGCTTCAATTGGAGGCGAGTCGATTAGAGGGTTGCCAATATTATGTTTGAGCATCCCAACTACGATTATGTTTGTAAAAATGGTAGTGCTCCGTTTTGAAAATGAACTAGAAAAAGATTATGTACTATTTGCTAAGGCGAAAGGGCTGGGGCGCTTTCATATTTTAAATCGTCATATTTTACGAAATGTGTTGCTTAGTACATTATTCTTTGCGAAAACGAATATCTTTTTTATGTTATCTAATTTATATATTATAGAATGGATTTTTAATACGGGTGGTATTTTTATGTTTTTGAAATCGTATGAGGGTATTAGAGTTGAAGTTTTTATCGTGAGTGTACTGCTTATTTATATTCCGATTTTTATTTTATTTAAATTGTTTCATTATCTCATTCCGGCTGCGATGAAGGAGAGATTATAATATGTGGACGTATATAAAACGTGATAAAAGATTTTGGATAAGTATTGGGTTTCTTCTTCTATTAGTTCTTTTGAGCATCGGAAATACGTTATGGAATGATGGACATATTAGACAAGTTACATTGCAATATGATGCGGATGAAAATCCACAAGTGCCACCGTTTCCACCTTCATTACAATTTTTACTCGGGACAGACCGGAAAGGGTATGACCTGTTACATTTAGTCATTGAGGGCGCGAAGTGGACGGTTGGTATATCTATTTTAATTGCGGCACTTAGAATGGTAATAGGTGTGTTTTTCGGTGTCGTACTCGGAACGTATATAAAAAGAGGATTTTCAAAAATTGAGGCTTTCTTTGATAGTTTTACAGTTATTCCGACAGTTATGATTGCGTATTTTTTTCTTCAATTTGCAAGTACATTTGGAAGTGGGGAGGAAACAACAACTTTTTTTGAAAGGGCTTCGTTTCAAGTGGTCTTACTTGTAATGCTTGTAATGCCAGTTATTGCACTGTATGTTGCGAAGGAAGTTCGTAAATTGCGAACGGAGGAATTTGTTGATGCCGCGCGCATATTAGGTGGATCGAGAAGACATATTGTTATAAAGCATCTTTTCCCGCATCTTTATATGACGTTTATACTTGTATTTTTTCAGCAGTTTACGCAGACTCTTACTATTTTACTGCACTTAGGGTTACTAGAAATATTCTTTGGCGGAACGGTTAAGTTTTTAGGACCGATAGAAGAAATAGAATCTTACACACATGAATGGTCAGGGTTAATTGGAGTCTATTTTAGATCATTAACAGTGAATCCGTGGATCCCTCTCGTTCCGATTACATTTTTTGGACTTACTATTTTTTCAGGAAATATGATTGTAAAAAGTATCGAAGAGGCGATGATGAAAGTAAGGTTAGGAGGAGAGCTAAAGAAGGATGTTGTAGAAGAGGAACAATCTGTTGTGCAGTCAAAGGAAGAGCTGTTTACGTTTAAACATACGATGTAAAGAATCTAGGAAACTAGGTTCTTTTTATTTTGTTATATTACAATATCGTAAGAGAGATGTAATGAAAATCGATAGGGGAGAAATACGATTTCGTATACACTTCATGTATAGAGAAATACGAGGGCGGGTGAAGGTATACGATGGATTTTTTAGAAGTATCAAAACGTAGTATAAAACGAAATATGAAAGATTATTTTCTATACTTTATTTCATTAGTAGGCAGCATTATTATTTATTTTACATTCGTATCGATTAAACGAAATGAAAGTGTAGTAGCTCTTTTAAAAGAATCGGATAAGGTGGAAACGACATTTACGTTTGCACAAATATTGTTGATTATCTTTTTAACGATATTTATTTTTTATTGCAATAGCTTCTTTTTACGAAAGAAGAAAAAAGAAATTGCACTATACAGTTTATTAGGTATCCGTAAAGAGGAGATTGCGAAGTTACTCTTTTATGAAACATTATTAGTTGGTGCTGCGGCAAGTGTGTTAGGTATTCTTGCTGGTTTATTTATAGCGAATATGTGCGCAGGGTTTCTCGTAAAGTTAATGGGAAGTGCATTTACTTTTACATTTACGATTTCATTTTTATCTATAGTAGAAGTTCTTATAACGATAGGTGCAATTTTCTTTATTGCATCATGGAAAAGTAAAAAGTTAATTTATAAGCATCGTTTAGTTGAATTACTATATGGTGAAAATCAAAAAGAAGAGGCACCTACGTATGCAAGTAAGAAGGCAAAACGAGCAATTGTTTTATTAATTACAGGTTATATTATTGCGCTACTTACACAAGTTTTTGGATTTGGAGCAATTTTTATTACAGGTCTACTTATTTTTGGTTGTATTGTAAAAGGTACGTTTTTACTATTTGAGCAATATACAGTGAAATCACTCCATAAAATAAAGGAAGATAAAACGAAATATTGGAATGGAACGAACATTTTATCCATTTCTTCATTGTTCTTCAGAATAAAAGGAAACGTAAAGATGCTCGCGCTATTATCTTTATTAAGTGCGGTAACATTATGTACCATTGGAATTAGTTCTAGTATGTATTATGGAGCGCAGAAGACAGCGGCATTAATGAATCCAGTTAGTTATGAGTATGTAACGACTGGAAAGGAATTAGATAAGAAAGTTAGAGAAGAAATTCAAAAACATGAGCTAGCAATTAAAAATGAAACATCTGTAGCTATGCTCTCTATGCAAGGAAAGATAGATGGAGAACAAATATTAACTGGGTACTTAATAGGTAATGGTAATGTGCAAATGATAAAAGTGACAGATTATAATAAAGTAGCTTCTATGTTAGGTAAGAAACAAGTTATTCTCGGTTCTGAAAAGGAAGTTATTTTATTAGATCCGTATAAGTCGTATAACATCGAAAACAATTCACTTGAAGGAAATAATGTATCCTTTGAAGGGATGAAGGATGATATTACAATCGTTGACCATCGAGAGGAAACAGTTGTGAGTGCGAAACTTGCACCAGTTGGACTTGTTGTTCAAGATTCATTATTTAATAAGTTGCAGCAAGGACATGCTGTTTCTACAGTTAGAGGATTTATCGTCGAAGGAAATGGTAATGCAGAGGTAACGAAAAATTTAGCGAATATCCTTTCCAAAGAAGCGAAATTCCAATCATTTGAAGAGGCAAGCCAATCTGAATTGCAAGATGGCGCAGTGTTATTGTTTGCTAGTGTATTTTTAGGGATTGTCTTTATTCTTGCAACAGGTTGTATTTTATACTTTAAACAAATAACAGAAGCGATGGCAGAGCAACCAGCGTACGGAATATTAAAGAAAATTGGACTAACGAAAAAGGAAGCAACAGAGTCTGTAAGAAAGCAAGTAGGTGCAATATTTTTAGTACCATTACTTCTTGCGATTTGTCATACATTCTTTGCATTTTTAAGTTTGATGGGCTTTACAGGAATGTTTGAATATAGTCTTCCTTTATTAGGAAGTATAGGTGTGTATATCATCATTTACTTTGGTTACTATATGTTAACGGTCCGTTCGTACACAAATACAGTATGTAGCGATAGAAAATAAAAAGAAGCAAGCATGAAATCCATGCTCGCTTCTTTTTATTTTGTAGAAACTTCACCTTCAGCTTCTGCTTGGGGAATATAGTAACCGATTATACCACCGATAATTGCTGGAATAATCCAGCCAATTCCTAAGTTGTAAAAAGGAATGGTGTGTACGATATTAGCGATAAAGTTTGGTATCATTTCCACATTATCAAGTGCGTGAATACAGCTAATAATGAATGCTGCGATCATTGCCCCGATGTAGACAGAAGGTTTACGTTTCGTATATTTATCTATAAATGATACGAAAATTAAAATAATCGTAATTGGATATAAAATAATTAATACAGGTAATGTAATTTTGATTAATAAACTTAAACCTAAGTTTGAAATCACGAAGCTGAAAATACAAACGTATAGTACGAGCTTTTTGTAAGAAACATTTGTTAGTACTGTTGCGAAATAGTTTGCAAATGCACTTACAACACCAATTGCTGTCGTTAAACAAGCGAAGATAATGGCGATGCTTAATAAAACATTCCCGCTTGTCCCAAAGAAGTGGTACATAACAGTCGCTAATAGTTGACCACCGTTCTCGAATTGTCCTAAGTTGCCGTTTGAAGCACCGATATAACCGAGTAAGAAGTACACAATTGTTAAAAATAGAGCGGCAATGCTTCCGCAAATAATTGTATATTTCGCAATTGATTTCTTCTCTTGTATACCGTTTTGGCGAATTGCATTTACAACGATCGTTGATAATACGAGAGCACCAATTGCATCTAACGTTAAAAACCCTTCAAGAAATCCTTTGAAAAATGGGATTTCTTTATAGTCACCAACAGGTTCTGCAAACGTTCCTGGTGAAAGAATCGCTTTTGTTGCCATAATTGCAATAATTCCAAGTAAAATTGGTGTTAATATTTTTCCAATATGATCTACTAATTTTGATGGATTTAATGATAAGAAGTAGACGACTGTAAAGAAAATAGCACTAAAAATTAACATAGAGTACCATTGGTCCGGGAAAAGTGGTGCAATCCCAATTTCGTAAGATACAGATCCAGTTCGTGGAATAACAAATAGTGGGCCGATTGAAAGATAAATAATGATAGCGAATATTGCTGCAAATTTTGGATGAACACGGCTTGCTAAAGTGTTAAAACTACCACCGGCAAGAGCAACAGCGACGATAGCTAGTAAAGATAAACCGACGTCTGTAATAATAAATCCTGTAATGGAGACCCACATATTTTCTCCGGAAGAAAGACCGAGAAGGGGCGGGAAAATCATATTACCAGCACCGAAGAAAACTGCGAATAGTAATAAACTAATCGAAAGTATTTGCGCTGGCTTTAAAGTTGTACGCATATAAAGAAAATCCTCCTAATGAGTATTTTTGTCGAAAATTCAAACAATTTGTCGAGTAACTGTTACTATTTTAAAGGTCTGATGACTAGAAAGCAATAGGGAATTTTGAAAAAATTAAAAAATAATGCATTAAATCGAATAAATATACTATTTATATCTTCAATAGGAAGGATTTAACTTTGAACGTAAAAAAACACATATCGCTAGGATATGTGTTTTAAAAAAATATTTTTTTATCACGTTCTTCTTTTAAAATTTCAACTGCTTCTCGGAAACGTTGTGAATGGACAATTTCACGTTCACGTAAGAAGCGTAGACTATCATTTATATCTGGATCATCGGATAAATTAATGAGCCATTGATATGTTGCTCGTGCTTTTTCTTCGGCTGCAATATCCTCGTATAGATCGGCAATTGGATCACCTTTAGCCTGTATATACGTTGCAGTAAATGGAACACCAGCCGCATTATGGTAATGAAGTGCGCTATCATGATCAGCGTAATGAGGATCAAGTCCAGCGGCTTTCATTTGTTCAGGCGTTGCATCTTTCGTTAGTTTATAAACCATCGTAGCAATCATTTCAAGGTGGGCAAATTCTTCTGTACCAATATCAGTAAGTAGGCCAATGACTTTATCAGGAATTGTATAACGTTGATTTAAGTAACGTAGTGCAGCAGCTAGCTCGCCATCTGCCCCGCCGTATTGCTCAATTAATAATTTTGCAAGTGCTGGATTGCAAGTTCCCACTTTAACGGGGTATTGTAATTTCTTTTCATAAATCCACATAGTTTCTCTCCTTTATATTTGCCATGGCCAAGGACCTTTGCTCCATTCCCAAGGGGCATTCGAATAACTGTTTCCAAACTGTTGGAGTGGTCCGTATTTTTCTTCCATCTTTTGTTTTAATACTCTCCGTTTATAGGAAAAGTCATTAAATTGATTAATTGCAGCGGTGTCATCTGGATGTGTATCTAAATAAAGAGTGAGTTCAACTAGTACAAAGTCCAGTTCTTGAAGCTCCAGTAAAAGTTGATAGTATTCTTCTGGTAGCGATTGATTCACGTCAGTAGTCACCGCCCTTTTTTATAAGGATTTTCATAATAGTCATAAAAAACAGGCCATAAAGTTCCTTTTTGGAGTGCTTCTTTTGGCGTGAATTGCGGTAAGTTTGGCGGTTGAAAGCCTAAAAATAAATTAGGAGGAGTAGAATAATATTTTTTTCCGATAGGAGGACAAGGATCGAGAGGACTATGATAGGGCACAAATGATCTCATATATTTATTCACGAATAAACCTCCTTACATGTTCATTACTACGTATTGTATTCAGACATAATGAGCATTTATGACACATATAAAAAAGTAATAGGTACGGGGGGAATGAATGTGGAGACTGTGAAACAATTCATTGTATTGGAAGTGAAAAACTTAAAGGAAACGTTGTATTTTTACGAAGGGATTTTAGGAATCAAACCTAGTTTAGAAAGACCGCAATTAGATACAACAGGAGTTTGGTATCATTCTGATTCAAAGAGAATTAGTTTTGTCATGAATCGCGTGTTAGGTGGACGGGAAAAAACTGTTACAGATTCATGTGAGGTTTTAACGTTTACGATTTCTAACATAGAGAAATTGAAAAAGAAGCTAGCGTTTTATGAGATTTTATATACAGAAAATGAATATGCGAAGAGTATTGTAGTACAAGACCCAGATGGATATAAACTTGAAGTGATAGAGAAGAATGAATAGATGGAGGGGATTTGGTGGAGAGAAATTATGAAGAAAGTGCGTTGTTTGAGCATCAATTTTGGCTAAAGGTACTTACTGATCATGCGCAGTTTTTACTTGATGCATTAGCTCCAAAGGAAAAAGAAGATATAAAAAAAGCTATTTATTTTGTTGAAACATTTACGAATCTGTTAAATAAAGTTCATAATGTGAATCTCGTGGCATTTTCCAAAGAGGCGGAACAAGCAGCTAAGGAAATACGAATGTTTAAATTAAATATTATACAGAAACAGTTGGAAGGAAAAATTACCATTCATTTTACGCCAACTTTTATCAATCATATGGTAAATGAAGTTGAGGAGTATATAACGGTTTTAGAGTTTTTAAAGAAAGGGGAAGTACCGCCTGTTTTTCATGAATTACATTATCATCTTGTTTGGCTAACGGATGCGGCTGGTCATGCGGGCTCTATTTCTGGTGGGCTAGATCTTGTTGAAAAAAGATTAAAAAAGAAAAGTGAAGAATTCGAGAAGCACTTTGAACAATTTTATTTGAAGGCAGTTGAAATGACGGGGTATTTAAGAACAGAGCTTCATCATTTTCCTGCATTAAAAAAGTTTACAAAAGATGTTTCACTTGAACTAAAATTATTTTCACATTTTTTACATGAAGTGGAAGAGCTCGAGTTATCAAATGAAATATTAAGTGCATTATCAGCGAGAATGGCAGATCATATGGCAAGAGAGGAATGTTATTACTTATTAAAATTAGCTCAATCGTCTGGGCTTGAAATGCCGAAGTGTAATCCGCTTTAAAGAAAAAGAGGTCAATTTTATTTGGCCTCTTTTTCTGTTTTATTGTCTCTTTTTATTTTTGCTTGTTCAATACTTGCCTGTAATGTCTCCATAATATTGATGATGTTTGGAGCAGGAGAGATGGTTTCCGTTTTTTCCTGTTCTTCAATTTTATTTTCTATTAATTCGGTAAGAGCTTCTTTATATTCATCTGTATATAACTCTTGTTCGAAAGGGTTTGTAAGATGGTGGATTAAATTAATTGCTGCGGTGAGTTCTTGTTTTTGAATCGGATAATTTTCGTTACTTGGTAAGTTAGGTATATTTGTTATATCGCGAATTTCATTAGGATAGTGAATAGTTTGCAACATAAGCCCATCTTCAAAGTTACGGATAATAGCTAAATGTTGTTTTTTTCTAATGGAAATATGGATAAGACCAAGTTTATTCGTACGTTCAAGAGCTTCTTTTAATAATAAATACGATTTTTCGTGTCCTGGAGTAGGGCCTATAAAATAAGAACGATCATAGAGAACGGAATCAATTTCGTTATTTTGGATAAAAGATATAATACGAATAGATCGTGGTTCGTGAGCTTTTTGCAACGCAGATAATTCTTTTTCATCCATAATAATGTACTTATGAGGTGCGTATTCATAGGCTTTTACAATATCTTTATCATCGACTTCTTCATCTGTACAATCGGGAGCGAATTTTTTATATTTAATAGGTGTTAAGCATTCTTTATGGAGGCTTAAAAATTTTATATCGTTTTCATCTACGGCGCTATATAGTTTAATTCCTATATTTAATAGTCCAAGTGAAAGTGCACCTTTCCAGACGGTATGCAAATGAAACATCTCCTTTCGTTCAAAAATGGTTATGTATATTATGAGATAGTAGGAAATTTCCTATACGTGTATTTGTTTTTTACGGAAGGGATTGGAATATAAAAGATATTGACAAGCCCTCTGAAATATTTTAATGTGAGTGTATAAAATTGTGTATAAAGGGGAGTAACTTATTACAATAAAGTCGTCATTACAGGGAGAAACCCTCGGCTTTATTGGCAACGTTTCGTTGTTAGTGAGACCTTTACCAGCAATGGTAAAGGCCCCTTATTGTCTTTTTTAGGACCCTTACCATATTTGGTAGGGGCCTTTTTGTATACAAAGAGAGGAGAAATAAAAATGAAAAAACTGATTAGTAGATTAAGAGTTGTATTTCATGTTCGCCGATTTGTTCCATTCCTATTTGACTTTTTTACTTCAAAAGAGGTTTCAATAAAGAAGAAAATCTTATCCATTGCTTTTTTAGTTGGTTATGTAGCGATGCCGCTCGATTTAATTCCAGACTTCTTACCGTTCATCGGTATTTTGGATGATATTGGGATTGTGTTATTTATTTTGAACCGAATTGTAAAAATGGCGCCAGTTCAATTACAAGAAAAGCATAATGTAAACGTAGGATAGGAGTTAAAATATGGAGCAAATTATTTTAGATATAATTGAGTTTTTAAAGCAGTTTTCTTATTTTGGAGTTGTATTGGCTTTAACGTTTGAATTTATTCCAGCAGAAGTCGTTTTGCCTATGGTTGGATATTGGGTGTACGAGGGGGATATGAATTTTTGGCTAGCTGTATTAGCTGGAACACTTGGCGGAACGACAGGACCGTTAACGTTATACGCACTCGGTTATTACGGTGGTCGTCCTCTATTAATAAAGTACGGGAAATACTTCTTTATTAAAGAAGAACAAATTCAAAAAGCAGATGATTTCTTTGAGAAATATGGACCAGTTGTAGCATTTGTTGGACGCTTTGTACCGGGAGTTCGAACACTTATTTCTGTTCCATGTGGTATGGCAAAAATGAATATATGGAAATTTAGTATTTATACATTTGTAGCAATGTTCCCGTTAACAACTTTATATGTCTATTTTGGAATGAAATTAGGTCCGCATTGGGCAAAAGCGGCGGATGTTGTTGGACAATATATGCTACCGATATTACTAGTCGTAGTTATTGTTGTAGGTGGTATATTCATCTATAAATTTATGAAAAAAAGAAATAAAACTGAATCTATCTAGTCATTTGAATATTTTTTGAAAATAGATGAATCGTACAGGCAAAAGACTCTGAAGGACATACACATATAGGGAATAAAAAAAGAGAGAGGGGAAACAACTATGTCTTGTGAGTGCTCAGGGATAGCATTAACTTGTTGTCCAGATAAAAATTATGTACAAGATAAAGTGTGTAGTCCGTGGTCTGCTACTGTAGTTGCAACAGCAATCGATAATGTTCTTTATACAAATAATATTAACCAAAACGTAGTTGGTACTGGTTTTGTTAAATATGATGTTGGACCAGGCCCAATTACTGTAGAGGTGCTTGATTCTGCTGGTACTGTAATAGATACACAAACATTAAATCCAGGAACGAGTATCGGGTTTACGTATCGTCGTTTTGATATTATACAAGTTGTGTTACCTGCAACACCTGCTGGAACGTATCAGGGGGAATTTTGTATTACAACACGTTATCCACTTTCATAGCAGAATAGGAGAGGATCAAAATGGGAATGAGAAGTTCCAGTTTGTCTTGTTGTTCTAATAAAACGCTTGTACAAGATCAAGTATGTACAGACTGGTCTATTACAGGTGCTGGTACTCAAATTGTATATACAAATAATATCACGCAAGAAGTATATGGTTCAGGTTACGTAAAATATGATGTAGGTGCGGCTCCAATTACAGTTGATTTTTTAGTAGGTGCAACAGTAATTGATACAATTACCGTACAACCACAAAGTAGTGGTACTTTCACTGTAAGATATTTTACGACTGTTCGAATTACTACAACAGGAACAACTGTTAATCAAGGCGAGTTTTGTATTACAGTACGTTATCCGATTTCATAAAAAAGCATACCGCAAATGGTATGCTTTTTTAATTGAGGAAGTAATAAGATTGGTATTTTATAAACAGCATGTAAATTGGCAACAGTACTTGCCTTCTAAATATAGTGAAGGATTATGTTGGATATTAGCAATATTAACTGACTGTAAGTCTTTTCCTGTGTACGATATTGTATTACCAGGAAACACAGTGAAAATATTGGTTACTGCTCCAACGATTTGAATTGTAATTGCTTCTGTGCTGCTAGTACTATTGTAAACCGAGACAGTGCCTGATATAGACAGCATTCCATCACTTTGCCACAGTATCATCGATTGCGATTCATCTTTGGCGGAGGGAATGTTGTTATTCGTTATAAGGAAATTTCCTGCAAATTCATTTGTTACTCGCTCGCAATCTGGATCTGGAGGAGGGGGAGGTGGACAAGGATCTGGGCAAATGATAGACAAAGGAGCAAAACAGCCAATGTTTTTTTTATTCTTCAATACAACCCCCTCCTTTTTAAGTAGTCTTTTACTACTATTAAATGTAGAAGCATGGCCGATGTGTTAAGAATAGATAAAAAAAATAAAATCGTGATAGTTTCATAGGCCCATACCTCTTCACAGTTTTTATAGGAAAAAGTTAGTTAACTATTAGACAAAAGTGCTTGTTTTATGTAAATGTGGCATTTAATATAAAATTGACTGTATATTTACAAAATTTAAACAAAATAAATTTTTAGTTTAAATTAAGTTAATATATGTTCGATACAATAACCAATGTAATTAATTTATTATATGAGGGGGATTCATGTGGAAAGAACAGCTTTACGCAAAGTAAAAGGTCTTATTGGATTATTAATGGTTTTTGTATTAGCATTTGTATCATTTCCGTGGGGTACATCAGTTAAAGCGGAAGAGAAGAAGCAAGAAAAGGCACCGAGTGAGAAGAAGATCGTTTTCCCGGTTGTAAGTGATGTACATATTAAGAATAGTGGAACAGATGATACGTTTCGCTGGAAACGAGCAATCGAGCAACTGAATACACTTGCACCTAAACAAGATGCGTTTGTAATTGTGGGAGATTTTACTGATTCAGGATCACTGCAACAATATGATCGTTTCATGCAAGTGTATAATGAAAATGCAAATAAAGATGCTGTGCGAATGAATTCTCTTGGTAACCATGATTATTGGAACGGTTTATCTGTAGAGGGCGCACAGAAGCGTTTCTTAGAAAAAACAGGAATGGAATCGATTTACTATCATAAAGTGGTGAAAGGGTATCATTTCCTTGTTATGTCTCCAGAAGATGGGACAACTCATGGATATTATTCAGATAAGCAAATTAATTGGTTAAAAGAAGAAATGGCAAAGGCACAAAAAGATGATCCAGAAAAACCAATTTTCGTATTTTTACACCAGCATATTAAAGATACAGTATACGGTAGCCAAGAGTGGGGAACAAAAGATAGCGCGAAAATTAACGAGGTGTTAAAAGAATATCCACAAGTTATTACGTTTTCAGGTCATTCACATTATCCGTTAGATGACCCGAGATCGATTCATCAAAAAGACTTTACATCAGTTGGTACATCTTCAGTAAGTTATATGGAAGTTGAAGGTGGTAAAGTACAAGGGACGATCCCGCCAGGAGCTAGTACATTAAGCCAAGGCTTATTAGTAGAAGTAGACGATAAAGAAGTAACGATCAATCGCCGTGATTTCCATACAAATTCTTGGACAGGCGAGCCTTGGAAAATTAAATTACCAGCAAAGAAAGACACATTTACACATGTAGAAGATCGTGATAAAGAAAAGCCATACTTTGCAAAAGATGCAAAGCTCGCAGTATCAAATGTAACAGAAAATGCAGCAACAGTAACATTCCCACAAGCGCTGGATAACCTTCTTGTTCACTCTTATCGTGTACAAGCTAGAGATAAGCAAACGGGAGAAATAAAGAATAAATTGTTGGCATTCTCAGAGTTTTATCGTGATCCAGTACCAAAAGATCTTACGTTTACGCTTGCAGGATTAGATGGTGGAAAAACATATATGCTTGAAGTAGTTGCAATCGATTCGTTCGGTAATGAAAGTGCGCAGCCGTTAACGGCAGAAGTTACTACGAAAAAAGATAATATTGACCCGAATGTGAAAGTACCAAAGGCTGATGTTTTCGATGTGAACTTTGCAGATGGTACATTTAAAGACAATTCACCATTTGCTACAAAAGGTGATGTGAAGGGCAATGTGACTATTGAATATGATAAAGCATTGAAAAAGAATGTTATGAAATTAAACGGAAAAGCAAACACATTTGGATACCTTCCATTTTCAGCAGCACAAAAAGAGAAAGTAGCAAATACGTTCACGCTAGAAACTGTATTTTCAATGAATGAAATTCGAGGACAAGGTATTTTGCAAAATACAGAGAGTGGCGGAATTGGTTTTGAATCTACAGGAAGTGGATATGTTGAATTATGGGCTCACATTGGCGGCAGTTATAAACGCGTTGGCGTTCAATTAGAAGCAAACAAAACATATCACTTAACAGGAACGTATAACGGAAGTGAAGTAGCTATTTATGTAGATGGTAAAAAAGTAAATAGTCAACCGGCTACAGGAAAAGTGTATCATCCAAATGTACCATTTGCACTTGGAGCGGATCCTGATAGCAATGGAAATGGCGGTATTCCGTTAAATGGACAAATTGCGCTTGCGAAATTATATAGCAAAGCGTTAAGTTCTTCAGAAGTATTAGCAGCGTATAATGAGTTTTCTAATCGTACAAAGTTAGAAGAAGTAAACGCGTTATATGAAGAGCTTGGGAAAGTGAAAGAAGTGTTAGCTGGTACGTATGAGTTTGGTGATAAGCCAGGTCAATATTCAAAGGAAGCATTTCAAGCATTAGAGAAAAGCTATAATAATACAAAACAAGTGTTTGAAAATGTAGCGAGTACGGGAGAACAGATTGTTCAAGCGTATAATGAATTAAAAACTGCAAATCAAACATTTATACAATCTAAAGTAGTAGAACAACCGAAAACACTGAAAGAAAAATTACAAATGAATATTGAATCTGCAAAAGCAGTAGTGAAAAAAGCGCAAGATGTAAATGTAACGGATGGTTCAGTGAAAGCACTGAGTCAAAAAATTACAGTGGCCGAAGCTGTAGTGAAAGATGTAAAAGTAAAAGATGCACAGGTAGAAACGATCAATCGTACATTAGAGTATACGATTTCACTTGTTGAAAAAAGCATAAACAAATAAGAGAGAAGAAAAGAAGCTTATCATGATAGGCTTCTTTTTTGTTATACTAAAAATAGCATAGAAAGAGGGAGCGAATAATTTGGAAGAGAAAAAGCTAAAAAGAATTCTTGAATATGTATGGATCGCGGTTGTGCTCCTTGTAGGATATTATTTCTTAAAAGAAAAAAGCATATGGGTTCTATTTTTAATGACGTTTTTATTAGCGGGTTTAGGCACGTTATTTATTAACTTCTTCTTTGATAGTTTAAATGCATGGAAGAAGAAAAAGAAGGGAACGAAGTAAAGGAGGGAACATATGCAAAAGTGGAAGCTCATATATCAGGTGATTATTTTCCTATTACTTGTAGGTATTGGAATTGTGAAATACGCAACGCCAATAGGAAATTGGGCATCATTTACAGCTTGCATCGGCATATTTTTCATTTTACAATCGTTAACGAAAAAATATAATAGTACAGAAAAATAGCTCGCCGCTAAAACGGCGAGCTATTTTGTTATGCTTTTTTCTTTTCATCATTCGTTTTTTCGGTAGCTAAGTGACTATGCTTTCTAGAGTAGAAGAAATAGAAGCATAAGCCGACTATAAGCCAAACGGCAAAGCTAATCCATGTTGTTTTAGACAAATTGATCATTAAATATAAACAGCAAAGAATAGCGACAACTGGTAGTACAGGTACGAAAGGTGTACGGAATCCGCGTTTTAAGTCAGGGTGTGTTTTTCGTAAAATAAGTACTGCACAGCAAACGAATGTAAAGGCTGTTAATGTACCGATGTTTACTAAATTCGCTAATACGTGCAGATCTAAAAGTCCTGCTAATAAAGCGGCAACAACACCAGTAATCCACGTATTTAATAAAGGGATTTTCACTCTTTTATTTACACGTGCTAACGCTTTTGGAAGTAAACCGTCACGGCTCATCGCATACGAAACGCGAACTTGTCCATACATAACGACTAAGAGAACGGTTGTCATTCCAGTCATCGCTCCAACAGCGAGTAGTCCTGCAATTGTATCTTCGCCAACGAAATGTAAGGCAAACGCAACTGGATCAGAAACATCTAATTGTGTATAAGGAACCATACCTGTTAAAACGAAAGATACGATCATATATAAAACAGTGCAAATAAGAAGAGAGCCAATAATGCCGATTGGTAAATCACGCTGTGGTTTTTTCGTTTCTTCCGCAGCGGTTGCGATTGCATCAAATCCTAAGAAGGCGAAGAATACAGTAGCAGCCCCAGTAATAATACCGTCATATCCGAATGGGATGAACGGTGTCCAATTTTCAGGTTTTACATATTTTGCACCTGCTACGATAAAGGCGATAATAACGGCTAACTTAATAAGAACCATAATATTATTAATGCGTGCGCTTTCACGTATACCAAAACTTAAAAGGCCAGTAATGATGAGTAAAATACAAACAGCTGGTAAATCAATGAGACCACCTTTTCCTACGCCAGGGGCCGAGGCGATTATGGCGGGAAGATGGACGTTAAATCCTTGTAGTAAAGATTGTAAATAACCAGACCAACCGACAGCTACTGCTGCAACGGCAAGTAAATATTCGAGCATTAAACACCATCCGACGATGAAGGCGACGACTTCTCCGACTGTCATGTATGCGTAAGTATACACACTTCCTGAGACAGGAATAGAAGAAGCAAATTCAGCATAACAAAAGGCTACACAAGCACAAGTAAATGCAGCAATAAGAAATGATAGCATAATACCAGGGCCAGAATGTTTCGCTGCAACAATACCTGTTAATACAAATATCCCTGTCCCAATTACGGCGCCAATTCCTAAAAACGTTAAATCAAGTGCGGTTAATGTTCTTTGTAGTTGCCGTGGTGATTCAGTACTAAGCGCTTTTTTTCGTAATAATGACTTCACTTTGGACTCTCCCCCCGTTTTTCATTTCCATAACCGCGAGTGTAGTATGAGCCCACTAGAAAAGAGTATGTAAGGAAATGGAGGTACAGTTATGGTATATAGTTTTTGGAATTGCTGGGTTCATTTTATTATAATTCAGAATATTTTGTCAAATGAAAATGTGACAAATAAAATGCGAATGAATAGGGGAAACTACTTGCAGGAATGGACGGGGATTACCAATCTATTCGGATGGAGAAAACCCGCTGATTAAAGTTAAAGTAGGAGAAGATGCTATGCTATTTTATTTTGAACTTGTCGTCATTTTACTTTGTACGAAATTAGCTGGTGATATTAGTGTGAGACTCGGCCAGCCTTCTGTACTTGGGAAATTAATTGTTGGTATTATTATCGGTCCAGCTGTACTCGGTATTATTAATAGTTCTGAACTTATTGATGAATTGAGTGAGATTGGTGTTTTACTACTTATGTTTATGGCGGGACTTGAAACAGATTTAGAAGAGTTAAATCGGAATTTGAAATCATCATTTGCAGTAGCGGCTGGTGGAATTATTTTTCCTTTCATCGGTGGTTATGTAACAGGATTGCTGTTTGGATTAATACAATCTCATGCCATTTTTTTAGGGTTATTACTTTGCGCAACGTCAGTTAGTATTACAGTGCAAACGCTAAGAGATTTAGGAAAAATGAATACGAGAGAAAGTACAACGATTTTAGGTGCTGCTGTATTTGATGATGTCATCGTCGTTATTTTATTAGCGTTTGTTATGAGCTTTTTAGGAACGCAAGATGTGAATATAACACTTGTTATCGTAAAGAAAATTATCTTCTTTGTTAGCATTGTTTTTATTGCATGGAAAGTTGTTCCTTGGATTATGAAAATGCTCGTGCCGCTTCGTGTAACAGAAGCGTTAATTAGCGCGGCTCTTATTATTTGTTTCTCTTTTTCGTATTACAGTGAAATGATGGGAATTGCAGGTATTATTGGAGCATTTGCAGCCGGAATTGCCATTTCTCAAACAGAGTATAAGCACGAAGTAGAACATAAAATTGAACCGATTGCTTATGCGATATTTGTGCCGGTGTTCTTCGTAAGTATCGGAATGGAAATTACATTTCAAGGTATCGGAAGTCAGCTTTGGTTCATTATCATTATGACGCTCATTGCGATTTTCACAAAGTTAATTGGATCAGGTTTAGGAGCAAGACTAACAGGATTCAACCTTCAATCTTCTATTAGTATTGGTGCGGGAATGGTGTCGCGCGGAGAAGTGGCACTTATTATCGCGGCCAATGGACTTACAGCGAATTTACTAGCGAAAGAAAATTTCACAGCGATTGTTATTGTTGTTATATTGACGACGATTATTACGCCGCCGCTTTTGAAGAAGTATTTCGTGTAAAGAGGAAGAGCTTATCTGAAGTAGGTAAGCTCTTTTTTTATTGCAAAAAGCAATGGTCATGTGGCATGAAAGGTCTGTAATTATGGTAAAATCTATGTATGTGATATGACAAGGAGAGGGATGTGTTTGAGGGTTACGAAGGGAAAGATTATAGGTGTAATTATACTTCTTTTATTGTGCATACCCTTTACTGCATGGAAAGAATCAAAAGTGAAAGATTTTCCGGTTTCTATTTTCTCGGAAGAAGCAGATGGTGAGTACGATCAGAAGCTGAAATATACTGCTTTTTTACCTGATGTTGCGATTTGGATGAACGGTTGGGAAAAGAAGTGGACAGAAGGGGAAAGAACTGTTTATCAAAAAGGGAATCGCATTGTAAATGTGTTTCATCCTCCTGGCGATGATGTTTTTTACCTTCTTGAAGCAAGAGAAAATCAGTGAACGCAACCGTAAGAAGTGGAGGTTAAATAGTGAAAGCTTCAACGTTACTATTTAAAATTGAAAGTAATATGGATCAATTTTCACCAGCTGAAAAGAAGGTTGCCATGTACATAATGGAGAATGCAGAGATTGTTCCGAACTTAACGACGAAAGAAGTGTCAACGAATGCGGGCGCAAGTGAGGCGAGTGTTGTTCGCTTTTGTAAGTCGATTGGAATCGGAAGTTTTAAAGCATTTAAAATCGCGCTCGTTCGCGAATTAACGATTGCTGATTATAATATTAACGATTTTTCAGTGATGAATACGGAAGATGGACCGTACGACTTGTTTAATAAAGTTACATATGTGAATAAAGCTGCAATTGAGGCGAGCGTGACGGCGATAGATAAAAAAGAACTTGAAAAAGCTGCAGATCATATTGTAAATGCCGATAAAATTATCTTTTACGGAGTAGGCGGATCAGCTACTCCGGCGATGGACGGAGCTTATAAATTTACAAGGCTCGGATTTACAGCGATGATGCTATCTGATTTTCATATGATGTTGCCGCTTGTGACGAATTTAAAAGAAGGCGATATATTTGTGGCGATTTCAACATCTGGTCGTACGAAAGATGTACTTGAAATGGCGCAATATGCGAAGAGACAGGGTGCAACAGTTATTGCGATTACAAAGCTTGATCAATCATCGCCGTTATATAAAGAGGCGGATATTCGTCTTTGTATGCCAGATGTAGAACAAGATCATCGCATTGCAAGTATTGCTTCAAGAATGACGCAATTGAACATGATAGATGCTCTATATGTGATTACCTTTAATCGCATTGGTAATAAAGTGCTAGATCAATTTATGGAAACAAGAGAAGAAGCTTTGCGATTACGGAAGCTGAAATGAGAAGATGGGGAAACCCATCTTTTTTGCATACGGACGGACATAAATTCGTCATGAAAAGAAATTAAATTTCATAAAATAATAAAGTAATATTGATTTTAAATTTCTTTAAGTTATAATGAAAGTATGAAATTAAATTTCAAAGTAGGTGGGAATATGTTAGAAAATTTATCGACAGAACATCGTAATGAGAAGACGATGAATTTAGATGAGATGAGCATAAAAGAAGTTCTGCAAAGTATGAATGAAGAAGATCGAACTGTTGCATTAGCAGTTGAAAATGAAATAGAGCAGATTGAAAAAGTTGTGCAGACTGTTATTAAATCTTTCGAAGAAGAGGGCCGATTAATTTACATTGGGGCTGGTACGAGTGGCCGTTTAGGTATTTTGGACGCAGTGGAATGTCCGCCGACATTTGGCACAGACGATAAAATGGTGCAAGGATTTATAGCAGGTGGATTGAAAGCGTTTACTAAAGCGGTAGAAGGTGCAGAAGATCGCGAAGAATTAGCAGAAGAAGATTTAAAAAGTATTGGATTAAATGAGAAAGATACAGTGATTGGAATTGCAGCAAGTGGTCGAACTCCTTATGTTATTGGTGGCTTGAAGTACGCGAATAGCGTAGGAGCGAGTACAGCTAGTATCTCCTGTAATAAAAATGCTGAAATAAGTAAATATGCAAAACTAAACGTGGAAGTAGAAACAGGCGCAGAAATTTTAACAGGATCAACGCGTTTGAAAGCTGGTACAGCGCAAAAACTAGTGCTCAATATGATTTCAACAGCATCTATGATTGGTGTAGGGAAAGTATATAAAAACTTAATGGTAGATGTTCAATCTACAAATGAAAAGTTAATAGAACGATCAAAACGAATTATTGTGGAAGCAACAGGTGTTAGTTATGAAGTAGCGGCAGAGCATTATGAAAAAGCAGAACGTAACGTGAAAGCTGCGATTGTTATGGTGTTATTGCAGTGTGAGTATGGGGAAGCACTGGAGAAACTAAAAGAAGCGAAAGGGTTTGTGAAGAAGGCACTATAAAATAATAGGGAGGGGGATTCTATTATGAAGAAAGAAGAGAGAATGGCCAAAGAAATTTCAGAGCAACTTGGGGGAGTAAAAAATATTCGTGGCATTGCTCATTGTATGACGAGACTACGATTAACGCTTCATGATGAAAGTAAAGTAAACATGGACCTTTTAAAAAAGGTTGAAGGGGTTATGGGCGTTATTGAAGATGAGACGCTTCAAGTTGTCGTTGGTCCGGGAACGGTAAATAAAGTAGCAGCAGAGATGGAAGGTTTAACGGGACTGCGAATTGGTGAGGTGGCAGATCATCACCTTGAAGATCTTGGGCAAGAGATGAAGTCAGAGATGAAGAAGAAAAATAATACACCGGTGAAAAACTTTTTAAGAAAAATAGGAAGTATTTTCATTCCGTTAATTCCGGGTCTTGTTGCGTCAGGTATTATAAACGGGGTTGCTAACTTTGCGAAAAACGCAGGTGCTGATCCGAATGCAACATGGCTACAAATGTTACTACTTATTGGCGGCGGTATCTTTACATTCTTAGGCATTTTAGTCGGTTGGAATACAGCGAAAGAGTTTGGCGGGACACCAGTTCTTGGGGCAATTGCTGGTATTTTAATTTTCAATCCGGCGATGGCGAACGTAAAGTTATTTGGTGAAGCGCTCGTACCCGGACGTGGCGGATTGTTTGCAGTTATTTTTGCAGCGTGGCTTATGGTTGTAGTGGAAAGACAAGTTCGAAAAGCTGTACCAAATGCAGTTGATATTATCATAACGCCACTTATTACTGTGTTAGTCGTAAGTATCGTAACGATGTTAGCAATTCAGCCGGTAGCAGGTTTCTTATCTGAAGGAATTACGAGCGGAATTAATGGTATTTTAAGTATTGGTGGCGCGTTTGCGGGAGCAGTACTTGCAGGAACATTTTTACCGCTCGTTATGGTCGGATTACATCACGGTTTAACACCGATTCATATGGAGTTTATTAATCAAACGCACGTAACACCTTTATTACCAGTACTCGCAATGGCTGGAGCTGGTCAAGTAGGTGCAGCGATTGCGATTTTTGTAAAAACAAAAAACAAACGACTTCGTAACGTAATTAAAGGGGCATTACCAGTTGGATTTTTAGGAATTGGCGAACCGTTATTATACGGGGTTACATTACCACTTGGGAAACCGTTTCTTACAGCTTGTTTAGGGGCAGCTGTCGGCGGTGCATTCCAAGCAGTTATGAAAACGGCTGCACTCGGAATCGGTGTATCCGGATTATCATTAATTCCGTTAATTGCTGATAATAAATATTTATTATATTTCCTTGGATTAGTAGTGGCATATACTTTCGGATTCATCTTTACGTACTTCTTCGGATTTAAAGAAGAAATGGCAGAAAACATATAGAGAAAGGGATTCCTTTCTCTTTTTCTATTCATAGAAAGGGAGATTCATATGCTAGGAGTATCAATTTATCTTTCAAAAGAGCGAGTAAAGAAACAAGAAGAATGGCTAAAAGTAGCGAAGAAAAACGGATTTTCATCTATTTTTACATCACTTCATATACCAGAAGATGATCCAAATACGTATAAAGAGTTAATTCAAATACTTGGGAAACAGGCTCTTGAAAATGAAATGGAATTAATGGTCGATGTTTCCCCAAAATCGCTACACCATTTAGGAATGACGTACGAAAATGTGGAAGAGTTAGTAGAGTGGGGAATTACTGGTTTACGAATGGACTATGGCATCACGCCGAAAGAAATCGCGCGTGTATCCCATAAAATGAAAGTAGCTTTAAATGCGAGTACGATTACAGATTCATTTTGGAAAGAGTTAATTACTGAAAAGATACGGGTCGAGAATGTAGAAGCGTGGCATAATTTTTACCCGCGCCCGGAAACAGGACTAGCAAAGTCCTTCTTGCAACAGCAAAATCAATATTTGCATGAGTGCGGAATAAAAACGATGGCATTTATTCCAGGGGATGGGGAGAAACGGGGCCCGTTATATGAAGGATTACCAACGTTAGAAAAGCACCGCAATATGCGCCCGCTTGAAGCGTATTTAGAACTTGTACAAGATTGTGGTGTCGATAAGGTGTTAATCGGGGATATAAGCGGAAGTCTAGAAAGTGTACAGGAGATAGCGAGTGCGAGTAGAGGGATTATTCCGCTGCGGTACAAATCGTTTATAACTGATAAAGAAGTATTAAAAATAGTGGAACAAGTGCATACAAATAGACTAGATCCAGCTCGTGATGTCATTCGCTCAGTAGAATCGCGAGAAGAACATAAAGTGATTTTACAGCCGATTCATACCATTTCAAGAAAGAAAGGTAGCATTACAATTGATAATGAATTGTACGGTAGATATGCTGGAGAGATGCAAGTTGCTATACATGATTTGCCTGTAGATGAGAAAGTGAACGTTGTTGGCATGGTTGTAGAAGAGGATATTTCTTTATTGCCGTATGTTGGCGCTGGAAAAATGTTTCAACTTTTTTGTGCGATAGAGTAAAAGCTTGAATTAACGCTACTTTGTAGGAAAACATTATCCGTAAAAGGGATAATGTTTTTTGTTTTCTTTAAAAAAGTATTTGACGAATGAAATGAAATACCGTATTGTTTTGACTTGTAAATAAAAGTTCACCATAACAAAACAAAAAGGAGAGAAAAAAATGAATCAATATATTGGGAATTTAATTATTCGTATCGTGTTAGGAGTAACGTTCTTTGCACATGGTTTAGCGAAGTTTCAATCAGGTATCGATAACGTAGCAGGCTGGTTTACAAGCATTGGCTTACCGGGTGGTCTAGCGTATGGCGTAGCAACAGTTGAATTAGTTGGTGGTATATTATTAATTATCGGTTTAGGCGTACGATATGTAGGATTGTTATTTGCACTAATTTTAGCTGGAGCTATCGTAAAGGTAAATGGAGCAGCAGGTTTATTAGGAGATGGAAAGAATCCAGGATATGAATTAGACCTTGCATTATTATCAATGGGTGCGTATTTATTCGTTGTAAAAGCAGAAGGATATGTAGATCGTTTCTTAAAAGAGAAAGTAATGAAAACGAAGTAGATTTTATTTATAAATTGTTGACTTGAATCATTATTGTAACTATAATAATTACAACGTATAGATTAAGAATAAAATAATTTAAATATTTTTTCGCACAAGTTGTAACGAAATTGGTTACACCTTGTGCGAAAAATAAATAAAACGGGAGGAAGTAACATGTCTAAATCAAATTTAGAAATAATTCGAAGTACATATGAAGGATCAGCTTCTTCGAATGCAAAACATTTAGCGGAAGCCCTCTCTGAAAAAATAGAATGGACAGAGGCAGAAGGATTCCCATACGGGGGAACTTATATAGGTGTAGAAGCAATAATGGAAAATGTATTTAGCCGATTAGGATCAGAATGGGATGATTATAAAGCAAGTGTAAATACATATCATGAAGTAAGCGGAAAAGATGTAATTATTGCTGAAGGTATGTATTCAGGAGTTTATAAAGAAACGGGAAAATCATTTGAAGCAGAATTTGTTCATGTATGGCAACTTGAGAACGGAAAAATTGTGAAGTTTAAGCAATATGTAGATAGTCATCTTGTTAGAGAAGCGATGAAGAGTTAATGCTTTTTAAATGGGGCGTAGGTATATGCATTACAATTATAATAATTTTCTCGTCTATAGTTGGCGGAAAGAAATTGCTTGCATATGTGGAAAAAGAAAATAAAAATATTCAAACCCAGCAAGTGGAAAACGAAAAAGAGAAGAAAGTTGCAGAAGAATCTCCGCAAGTTAGTGAAGGTGAAATTATTTCTACTATGCACAAAATGGTACACCAAAAGGTAAAATCCTCTGAAAAATGGGGATTTGTAGAAATGACAAACAAGGAAATTTCTAATGTGAAAAGAGATATTGAAAATAGCACAGGTTTTCAATATAAAATGAAGTTATTTTCTATTATAAATAGATGGGAAAAAGGAGATTTTTCTCAAACTGTTGAGGAGCATAACTTTTTATGGAGCCTTCAAGGTGGAGATACTGGCAAGGCGACGGAACGTTTATCGCCAGAAGAGGAAAAGCAGTATATAAAAGAAATGAAGAGAAAATAAAAACATCGCCAACCCAGATGACGATGTTTTTTCATTAAGAATGTTTTCGTATTAAAGGTCTAACAGGCTGAACGGCAACTGTTTTGAAATGAGAAAATAAATAACATCCTGTCACAACGATCATTGTCCCTACAATTTGAATCCACGTTAATTCTTCTCCGAGGAAAAGGAATGCTAAAATAGCTGTGAAAATGGGATTGAAGTTTAGAAAAATGCCGGATGTAGTTGCTCCTAATTTTTGTACGCCAACATTCCAAAATACCATACAAAGAACTGTGGAAATGAGTCCAGTATATAAAAGTGATGTTATAAAAGAAGTGTTGATATTTGTAACAGTGAAGCTCCCTATGTTAAATGGTAGTAATAAAATAACACCGAAAATACCAGAGTAAAGCGTCGCCATGAGCGGTGTAGTTGTTTTTGTTGCCCATTTACTACAAACAGAATAGATTCCCCAAATACAAACTGCCGCAATCATCCATAAATCTCCGCTATTAAAGTGTAATGAAAATAAAAGTGAAAAATCACCTTTTAATAGGACAAGAATAACCCCAAAGAATGAAAGAATCATGGATAGAATTTGAAGTGTGTTTACTTTTTCTTTTAGAAATAATACTGAAAATAGTGCAATTGAAATCGCATTTAATGTAGAAATAAGCCCTACATTTGTTGCGGATGTTTTTTCTAATGCTAGAAATTGAAAGATGTTAAAAAGAGCGACCCCTGAAATCCCCATTAGTAGTAACGGAAGTATTGCAGCACGAGGTGGAATGATTTTCTTTTCTTTAAACCAAACCATCGGTAATAAACAAACAATCGCAATCATCCATCTTAAACTTGTAAGTGTCATCGGAGATGCGTGATCAACGAGTGATTTTCCAACGACAAAGTTTCCTCCCCATAATAAGCTCGTTAGTAATAGTAAAAAGACATAAAAATAAGGCATATTAAAATCCCCTTTGTTGTAATCAATGTGAATTTTAAATAATTTTAGCATTTTTCTTTATTGTGTAATATATTATTTTGTATAATGGATAAAAATCGATAAAATGTTTTGTTATGAATGATATTTAAAGAAAGATGTTCAGTTTTATATAAGTTATAAGGTGTTTTTTCGAATAATCATCGGTAAGAAAAAAGGGGGAATTATAATGGAGTCGTCTGTTATTAAAGTGTTGGATGATCTAGATGTACAAATTTTAGATATATTGCAGAAGGAGTCACAAGTAAGTAATGCAGAGCTTGCACGACGTGTTAATTTATCACCAGCTGCAATGCATGCAAGAATAAAAAGATTAGATGGAGAAGGGTTCATTGATAAGCAAGTAGCTATTTTAAATCAAGAAAAGCTTGGTTTTGATTTGTTATGCTTCATTTTTATGAGTACGAATATTCATCAATCGGATAAACTTGAAGTGTTGGAAAAAGAATTAGAAGCGATGCCGGAAGTGTTAGAATGTCACTGTTTAACAGGGGAGTATGATTATTTATTAAAGGTTGCAAATCGTGATCGTAAAGAACTAGAGCAGTTTATTAGAAAGCTAAATAAGCTTGGTATTACAAGGATACAGACGAGTTTAGCACTTCGTGAAATTAAATATTCGACGGTATTACCGATACGAAATGAGGAACCGAGCATCGATTAGATTGCTTGGTTTTTTGTTTGTATAAAGTGATTGACGAGAAGAAAAGAGAGATGTATTATTATATAAAATTGTGTATTAAAATTCATTTTGAGTTATAAATATTAATATCGGGGGCAAGGGGATAGCATATGAAAATCTGTAATGCGGTTACGAGTGATGTGAAAGAAATTTATAGTCTCATTGAAGTTTATGCAAAAGAGGGGGTAGTTTTACCGCGTTCTCTTTTGTCTCTCTATCAATATTTACAATGTTTATATGTTATGAAAGAAGAGGGGAAAATCGTTGGAGTTGCTGGTTTACATGTATTAGGGGAGGACCTTGCAGAAGTACGATCGTTAGTCGTTTCGCATACATATGCAGGGAAAGGTATCGGACGTATGTTAGTAAACCATGTAATAAATGAGGCAGCGAAAATAAAAGTGAGCAGAGTTATTTCTTTAACATATGAAACGGAATTTTTTCAAAAGTGCGGGTTTGATTTTGTGAATAGAGAGGCGTTACCAGAGAAGGTATGGATTGATTGTAGACATTGTCCAAAGGTAGATTATTGTGATGAAGTAGCGATGATTCGGTACGTTGGATGAAGCAAAAGAAATAAGAGCAGCTAGCAAAAGCTAACTGCTCTATTTAAGGGATCTCTCCAAGGGGGAGTGGAGAAAATATTATGTTACTAGCAGTATTGACAGATTATTAGGAAATATACAAATCACATGAAAGAAATTTTAAATAAACTTTCGGCATTGACAGTTTTTAAAATATTCATGTACAATACATATGAATGACATTCAGTCATTTCCTGTGTCAGGATGTAGTTAGTTTGAAAACGGAACAAATACAAAAGGTAAATGAGGATGATAGTTGTTTATATAGTAGTGATGAAAGAGCATATTTTTTTAAAACAAAAATGACTGATAGTCAGTCATGAGAGGTGAGAGGTATGAAAAATAAAGCTTGGTTATATGTCATATTAACATGTATCTTTGAAATTTTTTGGGTGTTTGGTTTTAATACGGCCAATACTTGGTGGCATTGGATTATTATTTTAGGAGTTATCGCTGTTGATTTTCACTTCCTTTCTAAAGCGTGTGAACATCTTGCAACAGGGACTGTATATGCTGTTTTCGCCGGAGCTGGTACGGTAGGTACTTTCTTAATGGATGTATTCCTTTTCGGCGGGAGTTTCAGTGTAGGAAAATTATTCTTTATCGTGATGGTTGTAGCTGGCGTTATCGGTTTAAAGCTAGCTGATAATAAAGAAGATACTATGGAAGGAGCTGCTTAAAGATGGGTTGGTTTTTCGTATTTTGTGCTGCAATTAGTGAAATAGTCGGTGTGATCGGTCTTAAAATGTATAGTAAAGATAAAACGTTAGCAAATGGAGCACTTTATATAGGCGGGTTTGCTACATCCTTTGCATTCTTGTATACATCTTTCTTATTTTTACAAGTAAGTGTCGCGTATGCGGTTTGGATTGGTATTGGAACAGCAGGTGCCGTTTTATTAAACATGTTCCTGTTTGGTGAGTCGAAAAGTAAAGCACGTATCATTAGTGTAGCTCTTATTGTATGCGGCGTGACAGGGTTAAAGGCTCTTTCTTAAAGGTATTTGGCATTTTTATCTCCTAATTTTTTGTTAGGAGATTTTATTATGAAAAAAATGATTTCCTCGCAAAGTTCACTATCATTGACAGTACAATCGATTATCTTATAAAATGAGTGACAGTCATTCAATACGCGTGTGAAAGGGTTTAGATGATGAATAAAAAAGAGAAAATTGTCTATGCAGCGATTGAAGTATTTCAGGAAAAGGGCGTTGAAAAAACGAAGATTTCTGATATCGTGAAATTAGCTGGCATTGCACAAGGAACTTTCTATTTATATTTTCCTTCTAAGTTATCTGTTATGCCTGCAATAGCAGAAGTGATGGTTGAAAAGATGATACTTGCAGTAAAAGAAAAAGTTCAAAACGATGCGCCTTTCTCAAGTAAAGTAACGCAAGTAATAGATGCGGTGTTTCACTTCATAGAGGAATATCGTGAAATACAAGCTTTAATGTATGCGGGTCTTGCATCTACAGAACATATAAAAGAATGGGAAGCTGTGTATGAGCCTCTTTATATGTGGCTAAGTGAATTTTTAAGTGGGGCGAAAGAAGCTGGTGAAATTCGTGATTCGGTTCACGCAGAGCGAACAGCGAAGTTATTTATCGCTCTAGTTGAATCAGCAGCGGAACAAGTGTATTTATATGATCATAAAGATGATGAGCAAGTCGAGTTACAAAAGGCAGAAGTACTAGATTTTTTAACACATGCATTACATATAAAGAAATAGTGAGATGAACCTGTCTGAGAAGGTAGGTTCATTTTTGAGGAAAACTGAATGATAGTCATTCACCTAATGCGTATGTATGTGTGGAAGGATACAGTGAAATTCTAACGAGTAGGGGCATCTCTACTCATGATTAGCCCACAAATAGCAGGATAAAGAAAAAGCTTCTTGGGCATTATTTTTTGAGAGGAGCTTACGGGAAGAGGTGTTAAAAGTGAAAAAACCGATAAAAGAACAAAAGATGGTACTGGTCATTCTTTTGAGTAATATATTTATCGCTTTTTTAGGGATTGGATTAATCATTCCGGTTATGCCGTCCTTTATGAATGATATGGGTTTAACAGGTAAGACGATGGGATATCTCGTTGCAGTGTTTGCAATGGCTCAGCTTATTGCTTCACCTATTACAGGCCGGTGGGTCGATCTTTATGGTAGGAAGAAAATGATCATCATTGGATTATTTATTTTTGGTGTTTCAGAGCTTCTTTTCGGATTAGGAACTGATGTATGGATGCTCTATGCAGCGAGGGTGTTAGGCGGAATTAGTGCTGCTTTTATCATGCCTGGTGTTACGGCATATGTTGCGGATATTACATCTATACAGGAACGTCCAAAGGCGATGGGCTATTTATCTGCTGCTATTAGTACCGGCTTTATTATAGGACCTGGAATCGGCGGATTTATTGCAGAATACGGTATACGTGTGCCGTTTTTCGTTGCAGCAGCAATTGCTTTTATAGCATGTGTAATTTCGATTTTTATTTTAAAAGAACCGTTAACGAAAGAAGAGCTTGCAGAGATTTCTTCTAATACGAAAGAATCAAGCTTTATTGGTGATTTAAAGAAATCATTACATCCAATGTATGCAATCGCATTTATTATCGTATTTGTACTTGCATTCGGTTTATCAGCATATGAAACTGTGTTTAGTCTGTTTTCTGATCATAAGTTTGGGTTCACACCAAAAGATATTGCGGCAATTATTACAATTAGTTCAATCTTTGGGGTAGTTGTGCAAGTATTTATGTTTGGTAAATTGGTTGATATATTCGGTGAAAAAGTGTTAATTCAAATATGTTTAATTGTAGGTGCAGTATTAGCGTTCGTTTCAACTGTAGTCTTTAATTATTGGATTGTACTTCTCGTTACATGTTTCATTTTCCTTGCATTTGATTTACTTCGTCCAGCTTTAACGACGTTTTTATCAAAAGCAGCTGGAAAAGAGCAAGGATTCGTTGCTGGTATGAACTCGACTTATACGAGTTTAGGAAATATCGCAGGACCAGCAATGGGCGGAATATTATTTGATATGAACATTCATTATCCATATGCATTTTCAGGAGTTGTTTTAATAGTGGGTCTCGCTATTACATTTATGTGGAGAGAAAAACAGCTAGCTGAAAGTTTTGCGAAGTAATAAAACCCCTTACGACGGTAAGGGGTTTTTGTTTTATAAGCTTAATCCAAACCGTTTTAATTCAATAAATATGCCCTCTAATTGCTTTCCTTTATCCGTTAATGTGTACTCTACACGAGGCGGAACTTCTGGATATACTTTTCTCGTTATAATGCCTTGAGATTCTAATTCTTTTAGTCGAAGTGATAATGTTTTCGGACTAATCCCGTCCATTGATTTTTGTAAATCACTAAAGCGTAATGTTCCTTCGATAAGAAGATCACGAATGATTAAAAACGTCCATTTTGTACTGATTACATCAAGGGTTTTAGCGATGGGACAAGGTATGCCAGGTAAACCTTTCGTTAATTCAACTGGATCTATATTGTTCATGGAACTAGCCTCCATAAAATTTTTTTGAATGAATTTGCTTTATAGTATCACAAAACTATACTTTTGGTAACTATATGAAAAAAATATCACTACTTCCATAAAGAAAGTTAGTGCATATACAATAGCAATACGAAATACAAAGGATTTAGAGGAGGAGGTGGTGATTTTCATGGGGATAAAAAAGTTGTTTGGGTTTCTTAGTTTGTTTGTTATTTGTATTGTGCTCGTAGCATGTGGTGTGGAACAAAAAACGGAAGTTCAGTTATTAAAAGAAATGCCAAAGCCAAAAGCAATGACAATTGATCCCTCACTAAGTAAAAAAGAAGCGACAGAAATGGTTCATGCGGCGCAGCGTTTTTATGCATTTTGGGATACAGGTAAGGAGGAACTTATTCCGCAGACTGTTACTGAAAATTTTTTCGATCATACATTGCCGAAAGGGCGACCACAAGGCATTGAAGGATTAAAGTTTGCAGCGCAAAATTTTCGTAAAGTTGTGCCTGATATACATTGCAAGATTGAAGACTTATTAGTTGTTGGTGATAAAGTAACAGCCCGTCTTTCTTTTACAGGAACGCATAATGGTAAGAAAATTAATTTTTTTGCAATTGACATTTTACATGTGAAAGACGGAAAGATTACGGAAGACTGGCATTTAGAAGATAATCTTACGTTGAAACAGCAACTTGGGTTAATAAGCGAGGAATAGAGTAGGGGAGAGGAAAACGATGAAAAATATATTTATTATAAATGGACATGAAAAATACGGTACAAAGGAAGGACGATTAAATAAAACGTTAGTGGATCATATGGTGACGGTATTAAGCGAGGACCATCAAGTGAAAACAACAACGATTCAAGATGGATACAATATAAAAGAAGAACAAGATAAATTTTTATGGGCTGATGTTGTGATTTATCAAACACCGATTTATTGGTTTAGTGTTCCAGGATTATTTAAAACGTATATGGATGAAGTATATGAATACGGTTTGTTCTTTAAAGGTGCAGATGAATACGGAACAGGTGGTTTATTAACAGAGAAAGAGTATATGTTCTCTACAACTTGGAATGCACCTGAAAATTCATTTGGAGATAAGACGAAGTTCTTTGAAGGGGAAAGTCTAGAATCAACGCTTAGTCATTTACACCGCGTGCAGAAGTTTCTTGGGATGAGTCCGTTAAAGAGTTTTGCTTGTTATGATGTGGTAAAGAATCCGGATATTGAGAAGTTTTTATTAAACTTGAAAGATCACTTAGATGAAATAATTCAATAATAGTTTGTATTGTGAAGAAGGTACTACTAAGGAGGTAGTACCTTCTCTCTTATGAAATACGTTGAAAATCTTTACTTATACAGGACTGTTTTAGTTTTTTTGATTTGAGTAAATGTTTCATATCAGAGATGTTATTGTATGAAAGCTGAGTATGATAATAGTTAATGTACTCAAGTAATGCAAAAATATAAATAAATAGGGTGAATGATACCCCGCCTAAAGGTAAGTCGGGATACAAAATTACAACATCAATAGTAAACGTAATAAATCCCGTGATAGTGAATGCTATATTAATCTTTTTAAGTATTTTTAAATATTGAATCATCCTAATGGGCGTAACAGATGTTTTCTCTTTTTTTAGTCGTTTCCACTTTACGTACCAGTAAATTACTCCTTGTAATAAGATAAACTCTAAAAGAAGAAATGATACCCAAAAAGAATACAGGGAATATAAATGTAACGTAGGATAAGCATAATTAAGTAAGTAACTTGTGAAAATAAAAGTAATGACTGAAAATAATTCACCTGTGTATAGATAGGAAAGTCTTTTTTCTAAGGTGTGTTTCATGTTTTTCTCCTTTTATAAAAGCCCACATAATTTAATAAGTGGATGGCTGTACCCATAACTTCGCAAAATTTGCCCAACCGAATGAATCAATTGTTACGTTTTTTAAAGAAGAAGGGTATGTCTTTCTTTTTAAAACGTGATAGTTAAATAAAATGATGTGTTCTGTTTGTAAAAATTCTTCGATCTCATACATGAGCTCATAGCGCTTCTCCTTATTTTCTTCTAATAAAAATGTATCAAGTAAACAGTTAATTTGTTTTTCATAGTGCGGGTCCATGAACCGGTTTACGAAGCAACTTTTATTTTTAAATACATTTAAGAATGCAAGTTCATGATCGGCAGCAAACACTTCTCCCATGAAAATAATATCGGCATGCTGATCGATAGAACGGTTCATATAATCTGAAACGAGAAATGGGTGAAGCTCTACTTGTATACCTAAACTTTCACATCGTTCTTTTAAGAAATATGCATCATTTGCACTATCTTTAAATGCGAAGAAGTAAATATGTATCGTCTCTCCATTATAAGTGCTCTTTTTTAAATACTCTTTTGCTTTTTCTAAAGAGTAGGACCTTTTAGTAGCTTGGCGGCTTCTTTCAGGGAAAAAGCTTGATGCAGCAATTGTTCGTCTACCCTCTATGCTACGAAGTATCGTTTCAACATCATATAGTTCTCTCCAAGCCTTTCGAAAGTAAATGTCGTGATGAGGACCAGGTTTTGTAAAGTTGAATCCAGCATAAATACAACCTATTTCTTCTATTTGTATATCATGCCTTTCATTTTCTTCTTCATTTGGTAGTTCATAATCAGCATCGATTTGTACATGATCCGGAATACCCCAAAATTCAATACGATCTAATAACGCGCGTTCTTTAAAATAATGAGTGAACGCTTCGAGTACGATATTGTCTTCAGAGTAATGAGCAAGTTTGAAAGGTCCAGTACCTATATAATGATGATTTTGAATACTAGCATCACGCGGCAAAATTGCTAGTTGTATGGAACTTACATAGTGTAAGAAGAAAAGGTTGGGCTTTGCTAAATGGAACCTTATTTGCAGTGGTGATGGCGTTTCAATTTGAACAATTTCTTCTGTTAACCATTCAAAAGGAGAGTGAACTTCTTTTAGTCTTTCAAATGAAAATCGTACATCTTTAGAAGTTAAAACTGTTTCGTTATGAAAATATACATCCTTTCGTAAATAAAAAGTCCACGTCAGCCCGTCTTCACTTAATTCCCACGTATGCGCAATGTGTGGTTCCATTTTTTCCGTAACATCGTTATAAACGACTAACGTATCAAAAATTTGACTTGTAAGATGGCTTTCTGTAGTTACAGCCACAAAAGCCGGATCTAAGGGGAATATCTTTCTCGATATAGGAATCTTTAATATGTCGTACATATCATTTGAAGGTTCGTATCCAAAATGATGATGTAGTTTATTTTCTATCTTTTTTTGAAGTGCAAGGGGGAGAGGTTCTTTTAAAAGAAGAAAGATATCTTTTAATTTTTCTTGCGCTAACAGTTCATCTGTATAGGACTCAATCGCTTCTACGAAATTATGTATAAATAGAATTTCCGTTTTATTCCCGCGGCCTCGCCCTGGAGTCCAGTGAATTAATTGCTCCTCGCTCATTTTCTTTAATAAAATCTTTATGTTTTTCGTACTGCAATATAAAACATCCGCTAATTCTTGTAAGCTATTTCGCATATGTTGTTGATCTTGTGCATGTAGTCTTAGTCTAATGTAATAGTCCATAATTTTCATATATACACTTCCTTCTATTATAAAAGGGGAAACTCTTTAGAATATTCTAACCTTTTTCTTCCTTTTTTTCAAAGTAAAATAAGTAAGCATAAGGAGGGGGAAACAATGGGATTTTGGAGTATGCATCGAAATATAAAGATTAGAATTATAACTTCGTTTTTAACACGTACTGTATCTACGATGATTTTTCCATTTATGGCGATTTATTTTTCAATAAAGTTAGGTAGTGCGATTGCTGGTGCGTTACTACTTATTAATGTCATAGCTTCGTTAGTAATTGGTTTATACGGTGGATATGTTGGAGACCGGCTTGGTCGTAAAAAGGTGATGATTATCGGTCAAAGTATACAAGTCATTTCCATTGCTTGTATGGGGATTGCGAATTCCGATTATGTAGATTCACCGTGGCTAACATTTATATTTATGTTAGTGAATAGTTTAGGATCTGGACTTATGAACCCTGCGACAGAGGCAATGTTAATTGATGTAAGTACACCTGAAAATCGAAAAGTGATGTACAGCATTAACTACTGGGCAATTAATTTATCCATTGCGATTGGAGCGATATTTGGCGGATTACTATTTGAGAACTATAGATTACAATTGTTTATCGGATTAACAGTGATTGCAGTTATTACTTTATATGTGATGGCTGTATATATGGAAGAGGTGTATGTAGCTAGAAAAATAGTAGAGAAGAAAAATATATTAAAAGATATGGCGGATAGTTATAAAGTCGTAATGAAAGATAAAGCATTTTTAATTTTTTGTGCAGCAAGTATATGTACGTTATCTTTAGAGTTTCAAATTAATAATTATTTAGGAGTACGTTTGCAGAAGGAATTTGAAACGGTGCACTTTTTATTCGGGAATGGTGTTACGTTTGATTTAACAGGTATTCGCATGCTGAGCTGGATTTCTGCAGAGAATACAATTTTAGTTGTGTTATGTTCAGCACTTCTTATTAAAATGCTGAAAAGCTTCAACGATTTGAAAATCTTATATGTAGGTTTATTCATTTATACAATTGGATTTACAATACTCGGAACGAGCAATAGTTTATGGATTTTATTAATTGCAGGGCTTTTCCAAACGGTAGGCGAGATGATGTATGTGCCAGTGCGTCAATCTATTATGGCAGATATGGTGCCAAATGAGGCAAGAGGTTCATACATGGCGATTAACGGAATGGTCTTTCAAGTGGCAAAAATGAACGGGGCATTAGGTGTTATGCTAGGTTCATTTATCGCATCTTGGGGCATGAGTGCTCTGTATTTTATCGTTGGTATGAGCAGTATTTTATTATTTATGAAAGCGATTGGGAGAGAGAAGTATGAGGGAAGAGTCTCTCATATTGGATAAAGCTATCTAAAACGGATCAACTTCAGCTAAATTTGGAGTGGTGCTCGGTTGTAGTAAAAGATTTTTTAACGTTCCTACTTCAGAAAGAGTGACTAATATGTGGCCACTAATTAGTACAATAAGTCCGATGACGCGTAACGTTTGTAAGCTCACTTCATTATTATTCATTTCCGTTGGATTTGGGGGCGTTGAAGGTGGATTGTTATTCATAAATAAGGCTCCCATCTTTTGTATTTATATATGTGTAAAAGCATGATTTAACTTATGGATAGGAATCGTATAGTCATTTTCACTATATGAGAACTGCTTATGAAAAGTGATTAGAAATTTTGGGACGAAAAAAGGAGGTATCCAAAAGATTATTAAAACTGAACTTTTGGATTCCCTTCTTTTTATGTATCCCGCTATTTGTGGAGGTCGGATTTCCTGTAAACGACCAGTTGGTGAGGGCTGATTCATTATTTTCATGTAAATAAAAGGAGGTTAGTTAACCAAAGTAGCTATCCTAATATACGCAACGATTCTTCAATAAACGCCGGGATGTCCTCAGGTTGTCTACTTGTGACCAGCTGATTTTGGCATACGACTACTTCTTTATCGTGAAAGTTTCCGCCAGCGTTTTTTAAATCGACTTCAATAGATTTATATCCAGTCACATCGCGTCCTTCAAGTGTTTGTGCAGTGATGAGTAACTGAGGTCCATGACAAATAGCGAAAACCGGTTTTTCCGTATCCATAAATGCTTTACTAAAGCGAACGAAACGCTCATCCGCACGAAGTATATCTGGAGAAAATCCGCCTGGTATGAAGAGTGCGTCAAAGTTTTCTGGAGAAACATCATCGATACCTTTATCAATTACAATTTCACTTTTTCCTTGTTTACCGTGTACCGTTTTACCTTTTTCTGTTTCAATAGTTGTTAATTCATATCCCTTTTGTTTAAAAGCTTCTGCTGGCTCTGTGTATTCTGTGTCCTCGAAATAATCCGTTATTAAAATAGCAATTTTTTTACTCATTTTAATCCGCTCCTTATATTATATTATATTATCGGTTCCAGAATCGTCCTTGAGCAATGCCTTCTATAAATGACTCAATTGAAGTGTTTGCTAAGTTGTAAATTCCTGCTCCATCTAATTTGATTTTACTATTGTCTAAAGCATGAGGATCGCTAAGGACATAGGCTATCGGTTTAAAGTGTTTAAAAGTAGTTTCTGCAAATTCTAAAACAGGGGGTCGAATGGCAGATTCACTACTAAACACTAATACCGCATCAAAAAGTGCAGAGTCTGTTGTTGTATAAGTATCCGTTACTTTAATGGAATCATTGAACTGATGAATTTTATTATCTATGATGCTATAGTTCATTCGGTGTTGTACAAAAGCTTGAATCCATTCGGACAGAAGGGAGACGCTTGGGTCACCATTCAATAGAATTGCCACATTTTTGGAATCAGCTTTAAAAATAGTGTTGGACATACTTAGTGCAGGTGATTTTGCATCCGAATTTATTTCGTGATTTTCTTTAGGCAAAGGGGCTCCAATCATGTTAGCGACTTCCTTTGCTAATTGACGATCGACGTGGTTTAAAAGAGCAATTACATTTGCCTTCACCATGTCTGATTTGCACTTCCCAACTTCAAAGCAAAATGCATCTTTTATGTGCTGCTTTTCAATAGGGTTCATACTATTGTAGAAAAGTTTAGCTTGCGAATAAAAGTTAAGAAAGCTTTTACTGCGCCCCCTAATTTTATGTCCATCAATCTTTTCTTGATAATGCTCATATCCGCCCTGTTCGGCTTGGACGGTTGCTGGTTGATTATTATTCAAGCCATTAGGGTGATAGCTTGTTTGACCACGATGAATCTGCATTTGATGCATGCCATCACGTTGATTATTATGAAAAGGACATACGGGCTGATTAATAGGAATTTGGTGGAAATTAGGGCCACCTAAACGAGATAATTGTGTATCTGTATAGGAGAACAATCTTCCTTGCAGAAGAGGATCATTTGAAAAATCAATACCTGGTACGACATGGCCAGGGTGAAAAGCTACTTGTTCCGTTTCAGCAAAGAAGTTATCAACATTTTTGTTGAGTGTCATTTTACCAACTAGTTTTACAGGAACTTCTTCTTCCGGCCATAGTTTCGTTGGGTCTAAAATATCAAAATCAAATGCATGCTCATCTTCTTCCGGAATTAACTGTAATCCAAGCTCCCATTCCGGATAATCGCCTTTTTCAATTGCTTCGTATAAATCTTGACGATGGAAATCAGGGTTTTTCCCAGCAATCCTTTGAGCTTCATCCCATACTAATGAATGAACCCCGAGGGTAGGTTTCCAGTGAAATTTTACGAAGTGGGCTTTTCCTTCTTTATTAATAAGTCGAAATGTATGGACTCCAAAGCCTTCCATCATTCGTAAACTACGCGGAATAGCCCGGTCACTCATCTGCCACATAACCATATGAGTAGACTCGGGGTTATGGGCAACAAAATCCCAAAATGTATCATGAGCGCTAGCTCCCTGAGGAATATCATTATGTGGTTCTGGTTTAACTGCATGGACAAAGTCAGGGAATTTAATAGCATCTTGGATAAAGAATACTGGCATATTATTACCTACTAAATCATAGTTACCTTCATCTGTATAAAATTTTGTGGCAAATCCGCGCACATCTCTTACTGTGTCATTGGATCCTTTAGAGCCTTGAACGGTTGAGAACCGTACAAATACAGGTGTTTTTTTTGAAGGATTAGTAAGGAAATCTGCTTTTGTATATGCTTCTAAAGATTCATAAAGCTGAAAATGACCATGTGCTCCAACTCCGCGTGCATGAACAATTCTTTCAGGAATTCGTTCATGATCAAAGTGGGTCATTTTCTCGCGAAAGTGGAAATCCTCCATTAAGGTTGGGCCTCTTAAGCCCATCTTTAAAGAGAATTCATCCTCGGCTATTTTTACTCCTTGGTTTGTTGTTAAAGCATGTTTGCGTTGATTATTCGTAACGTGGTGTTCCAATTGTTCCGTTTTTTTATTCACAATATAGGCCCCTCCTTTACGCTGTTAATTAATAGATACCCTTTTTGTTAGGATGTAAACATGTATTATCGTTTTTGTATGTAAAAATCATAAAACGTTGGTTGTACCAGTGATTCTTGTTTGAGAAGGGAAAATAAAAAAGCCAAGGAGATACTTTATTTTCTCCTTGGCATTTAAGATAATTCTTTTCGTTAAAACGAAGAAACGCGTTGTTTCGTTTTTGGTACAATAATAAATTTGATCCAGAGTAACCCGACAATCATAATGATAAGGCTATGTAAAAATTGACCTGTAGCAATGAGTATAACAATTGAAAATATAATGAGCTGAATGCTTAGCAATATAAAGATTAAGTGAAGAAATTGATTCAGTCGTTTTTCAGTATCAATTGGATATAATGCTACAATAATATTTCCCGAAAAATATTTCCACAGGGAACGGAGCTGCATAGAAATCATATATAGGACGATATATGCGATAGCACCTTTTGCGTATATGTTTGGTATAAAATATAAGGCGAAGGCACCAATCAGCCCTAAGCGAATATATATACCGAAATAATCATTCCCGCGTAAAAATGCGAGTGTATGTAAATAGAAGAAAGTTGCTCGTTTTTTATGTAATAAAGGTTCAATCCAAGTTGTAAGCCATTTTCTTTTATTTACTTGCTTATTTAGTTGCGGAACATCGGTGAAGATGCTAGCAAATTGATAAAAACGAACGTTCATTTTTTCTTCTTGTTCAATTATGTAATCCCACGGTATTCGTTTTGTAGGCTGCTTTTTCGTATATAGAAGCAGGAAAGCAAGCAGTAAAAGTAATCCCCCTAATATGAGAATGTTTGCTGAGTAAAACAGCATGTAAATAATGAGTGCGTTACAAGTAATACGAATGATAAGCCAGATGCTTTTTTCATGACTATCACGCCACATCCAATGTATGTACATATTCCAAGCTTTCGCAATCATTAAAACGATAAAGATTGTACATAAGAAAGGCACCGTTACTTGCAATGATTGTAGCGCAAGCGGAACGAGAATAAGAAACGTAAATAATAATGGGAAAAGCTGAATGATATAATTGTATAGAAGAGATTTTTTGAAATAAGATGTTAATTTCTCTTCTAGTGCTAGTAAATAGACAGCATCAGGTTTTTGAATAAATGTACGGATCGGGCATCTCGTTATAATGAATGTAAGTACAATCGTGATGAGTAGTAAAGATATTCCTTTAGAAGGAGATGCTTTTAGAAACTGAGCATAGTAGTATGCACCAACGCATGAAATAAAGATAAAGCTATATAGTAAACCGTTAATCATACGTGCAAAGTATGTAATGATATTTTGCATATGTTGTTGGAAGCGGCTGCTCCATAGTGATTCGATTGACATGTTTTTCACCTCTTTGTTCTATTATATATGTTTTTAGAAAAGAAAAAACGAGCAAATTGCGTTATGCAACTTGCCCGTCTTTCTTTTCGTTATTTTTTTTCTGATCACGATTCATTAATGGATAGAAGGCAAATCCGATTACGAATAAACCGATTCCGAGAAGGAATGTTTTTATATCGGCTGCGCCCGTTTTAATAACCCATAGTGCGTAGCAAAGTGCAATCACTGCGACTATACCATCTGTAATTCTTGCCCGCATTTCATTTTTATACGTTTCACCAGTTGCGACTAGTTTTAACTGGAAGATTGGTGAAACGAGATATGGAATGAGGTAGGCCAGTGTCGATACAGTAATAACGAATGTATAAGCTTCCGCAATTGTTCCTGATAATGTTGAGAATAAGAACACTTGCGACATAATGTTTGTTAATCGTAATGAATAAATTGGACTTCCTTTTTTGTTTGTTTTTGCGAAGAAGGAAGGGAAGAAACCTTCTTTTGCTGCTTGATATGGTACTTCTGAGCTTAATAAAATCCAGCCTAAAATCGAACCGAACAGGGAAGTAAGAGCAAGTAATGCCATCAGTTTCCCGCCGCCGTGACCCATTGCAGCATTTAATGCATCTGCTAACGGACGTTCTGAGGCTTGTAATGTATCAACGTGAAGTACACCCATTGTTAAAATTGTAATTCCTAAGTAAATCGCAACTGTAATAAGTAATCCCGCAACTGTTGCGCGTTTTACCGTTTTTGGAGAAACAGCACGGTTTGATAAAAGAACCGCTGATTCAATTCCGATAAATGCCCAAAGCGTCGTAAGAGCAGCTAAGTTTACTTGTGAAAGAAGGCCGTGTGATGCACCTGATTTATCGATCATCGGTGTGTACCATTGTCCAAACTTAGAAGCTTCGAATGCAAATAACGTAACGACGATGAATAATAGGAATCCAGTTACTTTCGTTGTTGTTGCTAAGAAGTTTAGCTTTCCAGCTCCGCTTACACCGTTTGTTAATATAATATGAGTTCCCCAAAGTAAGATGGAACAAATCGTAAATGTAATTAGTTTTCCGACTTCTACATTAAAAGAACCGATTGAAAATAGTAGTCGTGTATCTTTCATAATTGGGAAGAAGAGTGATAAATATCCCGCAAATGATGTAATGATGGCAACGTTACTTGCCCAGTTTGCAACCCAATAGCCCCATACCATACTGAAACCAGCCATTTTTTTCTTTTTTGGTGTTGAGAATAAAGCATATGCATGACTTTGTGGTCCTGTCGTTAAATCAGGACGACGAATTGCTAAATTACCGAAAACAAGAGCTAGCATTAAAACACCAAACCCTGTTGTTAACCAAGCTAAAGTGACACCGAGAGGGCTTGCTGTTTGTGCCAACGTACTTGGCACCATGAAAATACCAGCGCCAACCATGTTACCGACAACGAAAGCTGTGAGTACCCAAAAGCCCCATTTTTTTTGTTGCATAGAAAATACCTCCAAAGTTAGTATAACCAAGTCAAGCGAGGAGATATGTATGTCTTCCTGAGTCAGGAAGAGAAGTTCCAAACAAAACAAAAAAAGCACGTAATTTGCCGCTACATGCTTTCTATCTTATAAGAAACCCACGACATACCTCTCGATAGCTCTCCACAAACGAAACGTTTGTGACAGTTCTGCACTTATTAAGTAGCAGACCCAGCAAGCGTGCATGGTGGACACGGGCTTACTTCGGCAATCATTCCTTTCTCATTCGTTCATCAATGCCACTACATCTCCTGAAATGATACTCTTAATGACTGCAACCTCTACCTCACCGAGATACGAATGAGGATTTAAATATTAATTTAACGTATTTAAGAGTAACAAATGAATTTTTATACGTCAATGGATATAGTAATAATCAGATTATAGAGAAGAGTTTGTGATTAAAAGCAAGAGGGATTATTATGTAATATTGAATTTTCATAATATAATAAATGTTATTGGTGCTAGATGATTGAAAAGGGGATGAAGTATATGTCTGTATGTCATAAACATTCAGTAATAGGTGTGTTAGATTCAGGAGTTGGGGGATTAACAGTTGCGAGCGAAATTATAAGACAATTGCCTAAAGAGAGCATTTATTATATTGGTGATAATGAGCGTTGTCCGTATGGGCCAAGAAGTGTAGAAGAGGTACAATCTTTCGTATTTGAAATGGTTGAGTTCCTCAAACAGTTTCCGTTAAAAGCTCTAGTTGTAGCATGTAATACTGCTGCAGCTGCTGCATTGACTGCGCTGCAAGAAGCACTTTCTATTCCGGTTATTGGCGTTATACATCCAGGAGCAAGAGCGGCAATTAAAGTGACAAAGAAAGGGGAAATCGGAGTAATTGGAACTGTAGGTACGATAAAATCTAATATGTACGAAAAAGCATTGCATGAGCTTGATACATATTTGAAAGTGCATAGTCATGCGTGCCCGACTTTAGCTACAGTTGTAGAAAATCAATTAGAAGATACAGCATATGTAACCGAGCAAGTGAAACAAGCTTTACTGCCATTAACGGAAGAAGATATAGATACGTTAATTCTGGGGTGTACGCATTATCCACTTTTAGAGTCCTATATTAAAAAGGAACTGGGAGAGGATGTAACGATTATTAGTTCTGCGGAAGAAACAGCGATAGAGTTAAGCACAATTTTACAGCATAAAGGAATTTTGTCTGACAATCTGAATCCTGAGCATCGATTTTTTACAACAGGCTCTGCCTTATCATTTGAACATATTGCTGAGCGTTGGCTAGGATATCACATTTCTGTAGAATGTGTGGATTTACCCGTAAAGAATGCTCGCATCTGTAATTAGACTGTATGAAAGTACTTTTTGTTTAATAAATTAGGTTAGTTGCATAAGAAGGAAAAAATGCACTTTTAATTGAAAGGATTAAGGTCATTTCAATTAAAGGAGAGGTTTGATTATGGAATTATCAAGGTCTCAACTATTTGCTTTAGAGTATATTTCAAAATATGCAGAGAACGAAAAACGCGGAGCTAAAGCAACAATTAATCATATACTTAACATGTGTAATATTACAGATGAAATATTTGAAGAAGCTGTCGCTAACTTGAAATCTCATGCAAGGATTGCTTTACACTTTCATCCAGACAGACTCGATTCGAGTATGAAAAGTGTTGCTGAAGCATTGTTTGAGCAAGGAATATATAAAAGTCAGTTTGAAACATTGCTATCTAATGGAAGTGTGTCTGCTTATCCTGGCGGTGAACGTGACCTTTGGGAACAGAGAATATTTGGAGGAGCATATCAATTGGAAGGTGTAACGAATGATCAACGGCCAAAGTATGGAGCGCTAAATTTGATGTTACATTCAGATGGGCCTGCTCCGCGTTTTGGATCATGTTACTTTCTCTTATCTCCAAAAGTTTCTTCTCGCTCTACATATACGTATTTAGATTCGCATCAAGATCCAAAAGAAAAGGGGACTTATGAGGAGTTTGATATGATTTTAGCTGCTCTTTTGGAAGAGACATTCGTAAGAGAGTGTGCAATTGGTGAAGGGAATTTGACTCCAACAAGATTAGTTAATCATTTACTGGCTAATCTGGAAAGGCCGTTTATAGATTTAGTAAGTAAAGAGCCAGCCCGTAATCTTAATCATTATATTGAAGCACAGATTCATGGAGAGATTTCTCTTAAAGAAGACGTGGAAGCGCTTGTTGTAGATCCTTCATTTAAGGGGACGGATGTAGGGAGAACTTTAGAAGAAATTTGTATGAAGTATGCTATTGATTTGTATTGGCACACAGGTTTTGTACTTATGGTAGACGACGTTCCAATGGATTTTAGAGGTTCAAAAATGCCATCTTTAGCAAGACGCATTGCACGGAATCATTGTATCGATGCAAATATAATCGGTTCTGCTGTAGCGGATTTGAAACGCAATCCATTATCTTGGAGTGATCGTGGAACTTATGAAGAAGTGCTTCAGGAATTAAAATTATTATGGCATGTTTTAGTTCGATTTGGAAAACCAAATCGGAAGTAGAACGAAATACTCTGTTTTTTGGAAGTATATATAGAAAAGAAGCTGATCTAAAACTAGATCAGCTTCTCCATATAAGATTAAACTAAGTTTAATACAGTTACTTTTTCACGTGTCATAGACTCAAGGCTCTTGCGAATACCTTGTGCGCCCATACCTGAACCTTTTACACCGATGAATGGGAAGTGGTCAGGGCCGCGCTCTGTGCGTCCGTTAATTTGAACAGAACCAGTTTCGATTTTGTTAGCAATTGCAAATGCTTTGTTAATGTCTTTTGTGAAGACACTTGCTTGCAGACCGAACTCTGATTTGTTAGCAATTTCAATTGCTTGTTCATCTGAAGAAACGCGGATGATTGGAAGGATTGGGCCAAATGGCTCTTCCCAAGCAACTTTCATTTCTTCTGTTACGTGATCGATTAATGTTGGGTAAATTAAGTTACGCTCACGTTTGTTACCGATAACGATTGTAGCACCTTTTTCTACAGCGTCGTCAACTAAACCTTGAACGAAGTCAGCAGACTTATCGTCGATTAATGGAACGATTGTGCTGTCTTGTTCTGGAGATCCAACTGATAGGTTAGCTACTTGCTCTTTTAATAAGCCAACAAGCTCGTCCGCTACGTTTTCGTGTACAAGTACGCGTTTAATAGCTGTACAACGTTGACCAGAGTAAGAGAATGCACCGCTTACGATGTGGTTTGCAGCATCTTGTAAGTCAGCATCTTCACGAACGATACCAGGGTCTTTACCACCAAGTTCTAATACAAGTGGAATCATTGAAGCTTTTTTCGCTAAATGTTTACCTGTGTTTGTACCGCCTGTGAACGATACCATATTGATGCCTTCGTGTTCTACTAAGTAGTCACCAATTACAGAACCACGTCCTGTCGCTACGTTTACAAGACCTTTTGGAAGGCCAGCTTTATGAAGTGCTTCAACCATTTTAATACCGCTAATTGCACCTTGAGTTGCTGGTTTGAAAATAACAGCGTTACCCATAATTAATGCTGGTGCAAGTTTTGCAGCAGATAAGTTTACTGGGTAGTTAAATGGTGCGATTGCTAATACAACACCAAGTGGTGCGCGTTGGATGATCGCAAGTTTAGATTTTGTACCGCCCGGGAAGCTATCGCCCATCATGCTTTCTCCATGCATATGTAAAGCTTCTTCGATCGTGTAACGAATGAAGTCAGCTGTACGAACAACTTCTTTCTTCGCATCTTTATATCCTTTACCGACTTCTTTCATAATGATATCGGCAATTTCATCTTGCATATTTACGAGCTCATCAGCCCATTTATATAAATACTTTGCGCGATCTTGTAGAGAAGCTTCCGCCCATGATTTTTGAGCTTCTTTTGCAGATGCAATTGCTTCATCTACTTCTCCGCGAGTAATTGCTTGTACTTGTCCAATTACTTCGTGTAAGTATGGAGATGGAATTTCGATTGTTTCTCCTGAAGAGCTTTCTCTCCATTCTCCATTTAAATAAAATTTGTACGTATTGCTAGTTGTCATGATTAGTCCTCCTAAAATAGCAACTTGTAAGAGTGAGTATAAAGTGATTGTATGGGGTTTGATAACATTTTTCAAATGAAATATTTGTGAAAACGATTTCTTATGAAGTTTTTATTTTGTATGCCCTTTCTTGCAGAACATTCCCTTATTTCGAAATGATGGATCATATATTTTTATTCAATTTGTAAAAAAATAATTGACAGAATACTCAATAAAGTTATAAGATTATAAATGGAAAATAAATGAAGGGGGTGTGCGTAATGATTGTAATCGTAAATGTAATGGGCTTAGCTCCGTTAAATGGCAGAAAACATTTATATCATTACGCAACCCGTGCGGATATATAGGGCATTTTTGTCTTATAAAAAGCGTACGTTGCGTATATCGTAACGTACGCTTTTATGCATTTTTGTGCATATCGTCAAGCGGCGGTATGCTTTTTTTTGTTTATTTTCCATGTTACTAAATAAAACTTTGGAAGGTGGAAAAATGTGATGAGATTGTATGGGTTACGAAATGTAAATGTAATGGGTCTGGATAGCGGATAAAGAAATGAGAGATAAACGAGAACGAGAAGGGAGAGATTACATTGTTTTCAGTATTACTAAAGTTAAAGTGGTTTTTTAAGGAGCACTGGAAGAGATATAGTATCGCCATTGGAGCTCTTTTAATTGTGAATATAGTGGAAGTTATCCCCCCGAAAGTGTTGGGGGTTACGATAGATAATATAAAAACAGGAACGTTATCGAACGAAGCTATTATACAGTCTATTCTTATTTTAATTGGGGTTACGATAGTTGGATATGGCCTCACTTTCGTATGGCAACATCAATTGTTTGGCGGTGCATTCGTGCTTGAGAAAACGATGCGCTCTAAATTTATGGGGCATTTACTTAAGATGACGCCGACTTTTTACCAAAAAAATCGTACTGGTGATTTAATGGCGAGAGCAACGAATGATTTAAAAGCAATCGCTATGACAGCTGGTTTTGGTATATTAACGCTCGTAGATTCGAGTTTATATATGCTTACAATTGTCTTTATGATGGGATTTACAATTAGTTGGGAGCTTACATTTGCGGCACTTATACCCCTTCCAATTATGGCATATGCGATGAATATATATGGAAAGAAATTGCATGAAAGATTTACAGTTGCGCAAGATGCGTTCGGTGATATGAACGATAAAGTACTAGAATCGATTGCTGGCGTGCGCGTTATTCGTGCATACGTACAAGAGAATGCGGATCAAGAAAGATTTCATCAGTTAGGAGATGACGTCTATGAAAAGAATATGAAGGTAGCAAGAATCGATGCACTATTCCAACCAACTGTAAAAATGCTTGTCGGTCTTAGTTATTTAATTGGTTTAGTGTATGGCGCATATCTTGTATTTCAATCAAAGGTGACACTTGGTGAACTCGTTTCATTTAACGTGTATTTAGGGATGATGATTTGGCCGATGTTTGCAATTGGGGAATTAATTAATGTTATGCAAAGAGGAAATGCTTCATTAGACCGTGTAAATGAAACGTTAGCCTATGAACCAGATGTAAAGGATCCGAAACATCCAAAGCTTGTACAAGAGCCGGATTATATTCAGTTTGATGATGTTACCTTTTCATATCCTTCATCAACTGAAACAAATTTAAAAAAGGTTTCGTTTACATTAAAACAAGGGGAAACGCTTGGGGTTGTTGGAAAAACAGGAAGCGGAAAAACGACGCTCGTACGTCAGCTTCTTCGCCAATATCCGCTTGGAGATGGAGATATTGCAGTCTCTGATGTGACATTAGATAAAATGACGAATGAAAATGTGCTTGGGTGGATTGGTTATGTACCGCAGGAACATATTTTATTCTCAAAAACAGCGAGGGAAAATATTTTATTCGGAAATAGGGAAGCGACTGAAGAGGAACTCGAGAAAGCGATTGAAATTGCAGCGTTTAAAAAAGACTTAGAGTTTTTACCAGAAGGGTTAGAAACGCTCGTCGGAGAGAAAGGTGTTTCTTTATCAGGAGGGCAAAAACAAAGGATTTCGATTGCACGAGCTGTTATTCAAAATCCAGAAATTTTAATTTTAGATGATTCTTTATCAGCTGTTGATGCTCGTACGGAAGCAGCGATCATTGAAAATATAAGAAGAGAAAGAAGCGGAAAGACGACGATTATTACGACGCACCGTTTGTCAGCCGTACAACATGCGGATTGGATTCTCGTTATGGATGAGGGAGAAGTAATGGAAGAAGGTACGCATGATCAGCTTATCCGAAAGGGAGGCTGGTATGCGGAGCAGTTTGAAAGACAACAGGGTGAAAGTGAAAGTGCGGATAGTGGGGTGAAAATATGAGCGTTTCAAAACGATTGTTTCAATACGCGATGAAAGTGAAAGGGACGATATTTGCAGCGATGTTAATGTTATTTATTTTCGTTATTGCAGAGCTTGCGGGTCCTTTCGTCGCGAAAACGATGATTGACGATCATATCGTTGGAATAGAGAAACCTTGGTATGAAACAGAAAAGAGTGACGAGGCTGTTTCGTATAATGGTGCCTTTTATAAGCGAAGCGATCGCTTCCAAGAAGGTGAGAAAAAAGGAAAAGAAGTACGCGTGATGCAAGTCGGTTTTCAATATTACTTTGTGCCGAATAAAGTGAATGCTGAAGGATCACGTACTGTAAAAGGTGATATGATTACCGTTCAAAATGGTAAGGCGGTGCAAGTGTATAAAGCGAAAGCATTAACGAAAGAAGAAGTGTTTGCGTTTTATAAACCAGAAATAAACCGACTATTATTACTGGGCGGTGGCTATTTTGCTTTATTAGTAGTCGTTTCATTATTTGCATACGGAAAGCAATTTTTCTTACAGAAGGCAGCGAACAAAATTATTCAAATTATGAGGGAAGATGTCTTTTCTCATATTCAAACGTTGCCGATTCGGTATTTCGATCATTTACCAGCAGGGAAAATTGTATCGCGTGTAACGAATGATACAGAGGCTATTCGTGATTTATATGTAACGGTGCTTGCAACATTCGTTTCAAGTATCATCTATATTATTGGGATATTCGCTGCGCTATTTTTACTTGATGTAAAATTGGCGACGTTATGTTTACTCATCATCCCAATTTTAATTGTTTGGGCTATTTTATATAGAAAGTACGCGTCTGTATACAATCATAAAATGCGTTCGCGTTTATCTGATATTAACGGAACAGTGAATGAATCCATTCAAGGGATGCCAATTATTCAAGCGTTCCGTCAAGAGCGTGAAACGAAAAAAGAGTTTGAAGAATTAAATGGCGATTATTTTAAGTATCAAAATAAAATTTTGAATTTAAATGCAGCAACTTCTCATAACTTAGTAGGTGTATTAAGAAATATCGCTTTCACAGGTGTGATTTGGTATTTCGGTGGTGCTTCATTAAGTGCTACAGGCGTCATTTCTCTAGGGATACTATATGCGTTCGTTGATTATTTAACACGATTATTCTCACCGATTACAAATATGGTGAATCAGCTTGCTAACTTAGAACAATCGCGCGTTGCATCAGAACGTGTTTTTGAATTGTTAGAGGAAAAAGGAGAAGCAGTAGAAGAAGAACGTATACCTCGCTTACAAGGAAATGTGAAGTTTGATAATGTGTCGTTTTCTTATAATGGAAAAGATGAAGTGTTAAAAAATATTTCATTTGAAGCGAAACAAGGCGAGACAGTCGCACTTGTCGGTCATACTGGCTCAGGAAAAAGTTCCATTATGAATGTACTTTTTCAGTTTTACGAGTTTGAAAAAGGAAAGCTTACGATTGACGGTCATGATATAAAAGAGATGCCGAAACAAGCAACTCGTGAACATATGGGAATTGTACTGCAAGATCCGTTTTTATTTAGCGGAACAGTAGCATCTAATGTAAGTTTAGAAAATGAAAACATTTCAAAAGAGCGCATCATAAAAGCATTGCGTGATGTTGGTGCGGAAAGATTTGCGAACAATATAAATGAAGAAATTACGGAGAAAGGAAGTACTCTTTCAACCGGAGAACGTCAGCTTATATCGTTTGCTAGGGCGCTCGCTTTTGACCCAGCCATTTTAATTTTAGATGAAGCGACATCTAGTATCGATACAGAAACAGAGGCGATGATTCAACAAGCGCTAGAAGTTGTGAAAAAAGGAAGAACGACATTTATTATTGCCCACCGTCTTTCAACAATTAAAAGTGCAGATCAAATTATCGTGCTTGATAGAGGGATGATTTTAGAAAAAGGGTCTCATGATGAATTAATGAAAAAGCGCGGGCGTTATTACGATATGTACAAAACGCAAATGGAAGGGAATCAGAGCGCTTAATAGGTATGGGGAGGAACTTGTGATTTTCACAAGTTCTTTTTTTAGTGAATCAGGACTGTTAAATAAGAAGTATTATTTTACCTTTCGTACAATAAATGCTATATTAAAAAATGTTACTTATTTTTTGTATGTAGCATTATTTTTCCCTTTTGTTTGATTATGAAGAAAAAGGATAAACTAAATAAGAACATTTTCATTGAAAAATTGTTCAAGATTGCATACAATCAATATAGTTTTTAAATTCCTATCAGAATACTTGGAGGATTACCATCATGAAGAAATTATTTTCAGTGCTTGCAGTAACTACATTAGCGATCGGGATTGTAGCCGGCTGCGGTAAAGAAGAGAAAAAAGATACAGCTAGTCAAGACGCGTTACAAAAGATTAAACAAAGCGGCGAACTTGTAATTGGTACAGAAGGTACATACCCACCATTTACGTTCCACGATTCAAGCAATAAATTAACTGGATTTGACGTTGAATTAGCAGAAGAAGTTGCAAAACGTTTAGGAGTAAAACCTGTATTTAAAGAAACACAATGGGATAGCTTACTTGCTGGTTTAGATGCGAAACGCTTTGATATGGTTGCAAACGAAGTTGGTATTCGTGAAGACCGTCAAAAGAAATATGATTTCTCTAAACCATACGTTTCATCTTCAGCGGCATTAGTTATCGCAAAAGATAAAGATAAACCTGCTACATTTGCTGATGTAAAAGGATTAAAAGGAGCACAATCTTTAACAAGTAACTATGCAGATATCGCTAAGAAAAATGGTGCGGAAATCGTTGGTGTAGAAGGATTTAGCCAAGCGGCAGAACTATTAGCTTCAGGACGCGTTGATTTCACAATCAATGATAAATTATCAGTGTTAAACTATTTAGAAACGAAAAAAGATGCGAAAATTAAAATTGTAGATACAGAAAAAGAAGCTTCAGAAAGTGGATTCTTATTCCGTAAAGGTAGCACTAAGCTTGTACAAGAAGTAGATAAAGCGTTAGAAGATATGAAAAAAGACGGTACGTATGACAAAATAACGAAAAAATGGTTTGGTGAAAATGTATCTAAGTAGTGCATTGATTTCAGATCGATTGTCTACTTGGATAGATATTATGCAGACTTCCTTCATGCCTATGCTGAAGGAAGCTGTTTTTACGACAATTCCATTAACGCTTATTACATTTATTATCGGTCTTATACTGGCAACGTTAACGGCGCTTGCACGTATTTCAGGTAGTCGTATTTTACAATGGATTGCTCGTATCTATGTATCTATCATTCGCGGAACGCCACTTCTTGTACAGTTATTTATTATTTTCTATGGTCTCCCAACTCTTAATATTGAAGTTGAGCCATATACAGCAGCAGTTGTTGGATTTTCATTAAATGTCGGTGCGTATGCATCTGAAATTATTCGTGCTTCTATCCTTTCCATTCCGAAAGGGCAGTGGGAAGCAGCTTACACAATTGGGATGACATATCCGCAAGCGTTAAAACGTGTTATTTTACCACAAGCAACGCGCGTATCAATTCCGCCGCTTTCGAATACATTTATTAGCTTAGTGAAAGATACTTCATTAGCATCGTTAATTTTAGTAACAGAAATGTTCCGAAAAGCGCAGGAAATTGCGGCAATGAACTATGAGTTTTTAATTGTTTATTTTGAAGCAGGTCTTATTTATTGGGTTATTTGTTTCTTATTATCAATCGTACAACAGATGTTAGAAAAGCGTTCAGAACGCTATACATTAAAATAATCCTTTTACAAAAGGAGTTTTTGTTTTTATGATTTCAATTCAGCACTTACAAAAAAGTTTCGGAGATAATATCGTACTAAAACATATAGATTTAACAGTTGAGAAGGGTGAGGTTGTTGTTATTATCGGGCCGTCTGGATCTGGTAAAACGACATTCCTGCGTTGTCTTAACGTATTAGAAACGCCAAACGCTGGTAATATTCGTATCGGTAATAAAGAGCTTAACTTCTCTCAAAAAGTAACGAAGAAAGATATTGTCAACCTTCGTACGCAAACAGGTATGGTATTCCAGCACCATAATCTATTCCCGCATTTAACAGCACTTCAAAATGTAATGGAAGGGCTTGTTACAGTGAAAAAGATGGGGAAAGAAGAAGCAAAGAAAAAAGCAAACTATTTCCTTGAAAAAGTGGGTCTAGCAGATAAAGTGGATTTATATCCGTTCCAATTATCAGGCGGACAACAACAGCGCGTTGGAATTGCGCGCGCGCTTGCGATGGAGCCGGAAGTGTTACTATTTGATGAACCGACGTCAGCACTTGATCCTGAACTCGTTCAAGAAGTTCTGAAGGTCATGAAAGAGCTTGCTAAAGAAGGCATGACGATGGTCATTGTAACGCATGAAATGCGTTTTGCACATCAAATTGCGAACCGTGTTATTTTCATGGATGGCGGTGTCGTTGTCGAACAAGGTACACCAGAAGATGTATTTACAAATCCAAAAGAAGAACGTACGAAGAAGTTTTTACAAATGTTGCAATAAATGGAGGAAGGTCTCAAGGCATATGCCTTGAGACCTTTTTGCCATATATATTTATTTGTGGAATCCGCCAAGGCTTTGCTCAGCCATTGCAACTAGACGTTTTGTAATTTCGCCACCAACAGAACCGTTAGCACGAGCTGTAGAATCTGCTCCTAATTGTACACCAAATTCTTGAGCGATTTCGTACTTCATTTGGTCGATTGCAGCTGTTGCTCCTGGTACTACTAATTGATTTGAAGAATTTTGGTTTGCCATAGGAATATATCCTCCTTAGAGTTATAAAAATTTTTTTGGTTGGACTAGCTGGAGTTGAACCAGATTATCGCCCCGTTTGGCGCTAATCCATCGGTAATTAAGTTTGTACTCATAGTATGGATGTTACCTAGAAAGATATACGAAATAATAATTTGTAAATTTTGTAAAAAATCTTAGTGATTTCGTAAATTATGAAATAAGAGTAATCGTTTTATTTTTTAGAAAGAAGGTAAAACTAAGAGCGATATGAAATATATTTTTCTTTTTGTATCCTGCTAATTTGAGGAGAATGTAAGTAAGAATGGGGCAAGCTGCTCCTATACGTAGCTAGATACAATTATATGGAGGAATCGTGATGGGAATTTGCCCGCTTTGCAACGCATTAGAATCACAAACATATTCTTGTCAAAATTGCCAAAGTATACTCCAAGATTATGGGAAGGCTGTAGATTACATAGACGATTATAGTGCGTATATGGACCAAGAATTATTAAGTGCAGTAGATGGATTGACACATAATAATTCAAATGAATATTGCAATCATATTTTTTATTGCGGAGTATGTAACGTGGAAACAGAGGTTGTAGTAAAACTTGTGTAAATAGAAAACTTCCACCTTATGAATGAGGTGGAAGTTTTTGTTTTTGTATTTGTGAGTGAATCATAGGGGACGGGATATGCTCGTTGTTTGAGGCAATCTCTGATTTTATTTGAGACATTTTTTCTTTTGTATCGCGCAAAGAATGTTCAGTTAAGTAGATGGCATATTCGTAAAATAATTGGCGCGTTAGTTCACTTTGTTCTTTTAACTTGGCATCTTGGAATACAGTTCGCCCTGGTTTAGAGTTTGCTTCAAAGAGCCATGGGTTTTCCTGTGTGTCTAAACCGATATCAAAACCGATTTCTCCGATATTTCCGGTTACTTGTTCATCGAGCGCGTAACTAATTTGTAAGGCGGTATGTTTTAACTTATTTTCAATTTGAACTTGTTTCGTTGAATCTGGAAAAAGTTCTTGCAGCAATTTTGTATCGCCACCGCTATTTACATGCGTTGTTAAGCTACCTTTGCCAGCAATTTTTGCCACGATTGCACTGACCATCCATTGGCCGAAATGATTTTTATTTGTATGAATGCGGAAATCAACAGGTTGCCCATCGAAGCGTAGCAAGGAGATACCTTGTTGTACGATAAACTTTTTTAAATCATGTCCTTTTAACACATGGTTCAGAAGTGTTTCTAATGATTGGTACTTTCTTAGTTTATTTTCTTCATTTTCGCGATAACGACAGTAGTAGCAATTCTCTGTTTGGGAATAAAATATTTGATGAATGTTTCTACCGAAGCTACCATGAATCGGTTTCATATAAATGGATTTATACGTTCCGAGAAATCGTTCCACTTGTTCGAAGTGCTGAAATGTTTCTGTGTTTGGTAATAATGGCATAATGGATTCATCTTTCATAAGAAGTTGATGCACTTCCCATTTATTAAAAAAACCTGGGTTAAACCATGGAATCGCATAGTCATGCTCTAGCTTTCTTTTTGCTCTTACGATCGGTTTATAATTTTCGGCTTTCCGATTTGGTAATCGATCGTAAATGACATTCGGTAAAGGGACTTTTTTCTTTATCCATTTTTCCTCTTGAAAGAAATACCCTTCAATTGTTTCGTCTTCCCAGTCTATATGTTGCACACCAAAAACGAATACAAATGGTCGTAAGGTGAATGGTGGCGTTAGTAACTCGCCAAGAGAAGTTGAACGGTTCCCTAAAGGATTAGAAGCGTCATCGTTAAAACCAGTTGTGAAAATCCCGATTAATGGTCCGAAAATAATCGTTTGGTTTTGTGTGAATGCATGGATAGTAGTGGAATGAGGCAGTAAAAGTTTCTCTGCAATTTGTTTTCCAATAATGATTTCGCGAGTAAAGGAATAATGAATTTTTACCTCTTCACTTGCAACATGGCGTAGGCCGAAGGAAAGGGATGTAATTGGTGGTGTGATGGAAAAAATATAAGGTAAAGTAATACTATTTGGATGTTCATCTGAAATATTTAACGTATATATGTGCTCTTTCAAAATAGACTTACCCCCTTTCTTTATGGTGTAAAGCGACTAAATTGTAATGGTCCGTGATATATTTTTTCGGCTAATGAACCACTATGGCGAATGTAATGTTCGTAAGGGGGAATTGTGTTGACATACATAAGCCAAATTGCCCCTTTTTGATCCATAATAGTGGAAAGCTCTAGCTCGAATAATGAAGAATAAGATGCATCTAGCGTTTGAAACACTTCATTTATAATGTCTTGTAAAGCGTCTTGTAACAATTGTACACCGGTACTAGATAGTACGTATTTAATTTTTGAAAATGCATGCAGCGAGGAATCATCTGTTGCCGAAAGTAAAAGTTGATTCGGAAATGAGCTTTTTTGTATAAACTGACCGATAACGTTCCACTTCTTTTCTTTATTTTTTTGTAAAATGGTTCGAATATGGAGTGGGTATGTTAATTGATTTGGAGGTTGCAGCATTGTATGGGTGATGTACCGTGCTGATCGTATATGAGATTTGTACCAAGATATAAATTCATCAGTCCGTTTAATTGGAGTAGAAGTATGGTAGGCATCATTTATCGTATCAACATGAAACGTTTTATTTTTATAAACGACCCGGTACAAACTTTCATTGGAATGTGCGTTAGTAGGACGTATAATAATATCTTTTGTTTTTAATAACAGTTTGAAAACGTTGTGTATCGTTGCTATTTCAAATTTTGGTATATAAGGAGATAATTTTTTATTCGTGAGAAATACATCATGTAGTTTGTTTAAGTCAATGAGTGTGTTATTTAAAAAGGTAGTAGAAGGACGGTTGTGTAATGAGTGAATAATTGACTTTGCTTTTTCGACGTCTGTTTCCTCGTTAAAAGAAAAACGATCGTATATATAAGAAGGAATAGGGAATATTTGCTCTTTCCATTTTCCTGTATCCGTATCATAAATCAGACCAGAAACAAGATCTGTTTTAGGATTAATACCAAATGGCGTAAACTGGGCAACGACATTATGATAAAGCCGAGCGCGTTTAGCGATTTCGGTGTAATACGTTTGCTCATAATGAGGGTGAGAAGTTAAAATACCGAGAACCAACGAAATCACTCCTTTACTAACAAAATGTTGGCATAATAGGAGAAGCTATATATTGCAAATACGTTTTTATACCATTATACTTTTGTCCGTATGATGATATGCTATAGTTTTGGAGAAGCGAAAGGTTGATTGTAATGAATATATGGTTAAGTATGTTAACGACGACAGGGCTCGGAGCAATTATTGGAGGATTTACAAATCATTTAGCGATAAAAATGTTATTTCGTCCTCATCGCCCTATGTATATTGGGAAGTTTCAAGTGCCATTTACACCAGGATTAATTCCGAAGCGCCGCGATGAGCTTGCTGTTCAATTAGGGAAAATGGTTGTAGAACATTTGTTAACGCCAGAAGGAATCGGCAAGAAGTTAACAAATGAAGAGTTTCAAAAAGGTTTAATCCACTGGGCACAAGTAGAAGTGGATAAAGTAATTACGAATGAACAGTCACTGCGACACATGTTAGAAAAATGGGACGTAGCGCATGTAGAAAAAGAAGCAACTGAGAAAATCGAACAGGTGATTACAGAAAAGATTCAGGCATTTTTAGAAGAGTACTATACATATACATGGGAACAAGCTTTACCTCATTCTGTTCATGAGAAAATAGAGAATGCGATTCCAAATGTTTCGGCATTTATTTTAGGGCGAGCAACTCAGTTTTTTGAGAGTGAAGAAGGTAAAGCACGTCTTTCAAAAATGATTGATGATTTCTTTGCTTCTAGGGGAACGCTACTTAACTTAGTCGGAATGTTTTTAGGGAATGTAAGTGTAGTGGATCGTGTGCAGCCTGAGGTTATTAAGTTTTTAGGGCAAGATGGCACAAAGCAGCTTTTAACGGATGTACTGCAAAAAGAGTGGGAGAAGTTAAAAGGAAGAGATGTAAAAGAATTAGAAACGTTTGTAGAAAAAGAAATGATTGTAAGCTCTATATTGTCAGCAGTTAAAGTTGAGGAAACTGTGAGTAAATTTTTAAACCAATCTGTGCAGCAAGTATGTGAGCCAGTTCGGGAAACAATTATTGAAAAGATAGTCCCAGGCGCAGTAACGAAAGGTTTGGAGTGGGGGGCAGAAAACGTAGAAAGTATACTAAATAATCTCCACTTAGCGGAAATTGTCCAACAAGAAGTGTCTACATTTTCAACGGAGAGACTAGAAGATTTAGTTCTGTCCATTACAAAAAATGAACTAAAAATGATCACGTATTTAGGTGCCTTATTAGGCGGAGTGATTGGAATCGTGCAAGGGGTATTACTGTTGTTTCTGAAATAATAAAATACGTACATACAAATAAAAGTGAAATTTCTTCACATCTCTTGCATAGTTTGATATGGTAAGAAGAGGTGCGTATGTAAATGCACGTAAAAGGCAGTGCGTATGAAAAGCGCTAGCCTTCTAAAGGAGGAAAATAAAATGACAAAAAACATTCATGATGTAGCATATGAATTACAAAAAGCAATCGCTGAAAACGATGACTTCAAAACTTTAAAAGAGAGCTACGCAGCAGTTCAAGCTGATGCAGCTTCAAAGAACTTATTCGATGAGTTCCGCACAATGCAACTTAGCCTACAACAAAAAATGATGCAAGGCCAAGAAATCACTGAAGAAGACAACCAACAAGCACAAGAAGTTGTAGTTCGCATTCAACAAGATGCTAAAATTACAAAGTTAATGGAAACTGAGCAACGCTTAAACGTTGTAATCGGCGACGTTAACAAAATTATCATGAAGCCACTTGAAGAATTATATAGCGCGCAACAACAAGCGTAATGAGAGAAGACGCCCTAGTATAGAGGCGTCTTTTTTGTTTAGGGAATTTGATAGTTAGACCACAAAACCTCACTTTCAAAATAGCTATTTTGAAAGTGGTATGTAGTACATCCGTTAATTCTTTTTATTGCTGTTAATTGAAGTTTTAATGTTTTTTTCGTTTAAAAACTTTTCAATCTCTTTTTGTTTCCGTCCATTAGCTTTCTCAAGGTGCTTCGTAAAAGAAAAATCGGCTTTGAATAAGTTACCATCTTGGGCGAGTTTGTTTAATTCTTGATCTAGTTCTACGAAAATAGCTGTAGATGATGACATAAATTCATAGATTTCTTTTGAAGGTTTTTTATAATCAGTAGGTAAATTATTATTACTAATAAACTCATGGAAATTCATATCGTTTTGTTTCGCTAGATCGATTAGTTTTTGTAATTTTTTTCGATCGGAATCAGTGAAATTCTTATCAGGAGTTGTTGAGGCAAGTGGAATGATGTTTTCAGATAACTCCCAGCTATAATCTTTTATATTTTTTCTCATTTCATCTTCATTAATCGTTTCATTCTTTTTGGAGGAAGTGAATATCGTTTCCGGAATTTTAATCGTAACATCTTTAATAGATTGTACATCGTTTTCTTCCTTAGGTTCTGCACTGTTTGAACAAGCTGCTAGAAATAAAAGAGTAAGTAGTATGAGTGAATATAAAGTATATTTCTTCATTTTAATCTCCTTTTACATTCATTAGTGTCTTTGTAAAATAGCTATATTCCATTTCAAATACTTTACTAAAAGTGCATATAGATGTTTTATCATTTGATAACATATGACGGATATGAGTAAACCGACGCAAAAAGCGATGAACACATTATAAACATCGGAGTAACTAATTTGATGAAACCCTTTAAAAAATCCTAACCCTATTAATAAAATAGGGGAAATGATTAATACTGGAGTGGCAATGATAAGTGCTAGAATAATCGGTAATAAAAAGAGTAGTACGAAAAAGGCGACAAAGATAAAGGCAAAGTTTAAAGCACTTAAGCTCATAACAGAAAATAGTGCAGTTATCATATTTTTGAAGCTGCGTTTCTTGTCAGCATTGCTTATTGCATAGGAAACATTCAGTTCTTTCGCGATCATTTTAGGGTTTCCTAGTTTTCTAGCAATTTCTTCTTCACATTTTCCGTCTTGTTTACCACTAATAAAATGAGTTTCATATTCTGAAATAATATCCTCCTTTTCTGAATTAGGTATATTCCGTAGGTAGGAACTAAGTTGGCTTAAAAACTCACTTTTGTTCATTGCGATCACTTCCCTTTATAAAATAATGAATTATAGCTGAGAATCCGCTCTTTGTTGAGAGGGGGATATACTAACTACGAATGTTATTCCAATTAATGGGTGTTCCAATATTTACAAATATATCATTTAGTAGTGTTCTTTGCAAGGTACTATTATTTTTAAAATACTGTGATGAGATGGAAGTTTTTTAGATTTTTTCGAGAAAATATAAAAATATTATTTTAGGATAAATAAAGGGTTGTAAGCGCATTCCTTAATGAGCGTCATAAAACTGTCAAATTCATATCGTTGGAAAAATAATGCATTTGTAATATAATGATAAATAATATTTCACCACATTAATTAATCAGGTGAAATTAAAATCTTTATTACACAAATTATGAAACAAAGGAATGATTAGTTTGAGTACAGGTGTAAAAGCAAACGACGTGAAGACAAAAACAAAAGGAGCAGATCTTGTTGTTGATTGTTTAATTAAACAAGGTGTTACACATGTTTTCGGTATTCCAGGAGCGAAGATTGACTCTGTATTTGATGTACTGCAAGAAAGAGGACCAGAGTTAATTGTTTGTCGTCATGAACAAAATGCAGCATTTATGGCAGCTGCGATTGGTAGATTAACAGGAAAACCGGGCGTATGTCTTGTAACTTCAGGACCAGGGACATCAAATTTAGCGACAGGTCTTGTTACTGCGAATGCGGAGAGTGATCCCGTTGTTGCTTTAGCTGGTGCAGTTCCGCGTACAGATCGATTAAAACGTACGCACCAATCTATGGATAATGCTGCACTATTCGAACCAATCACAAAATATAGCGTAGAAGTAGAGCATCCTGATAATGTGCCAGAAGCATTATCAAATGCATTTCGAAGTGCGACTTCCACAAATCCAGGCGCTACTTTAGTAAGCCTTCCGCAAGACGTTATGACTGCGGAAACGAATGTAGAGTCTATCGGTGCGCTTTCTAAGCCACAGCTTGGAATCGCTCCCACACATGATATTACATACGTAGTAGAAAAAATAAAAGGAGCGAAATTGCCGGTTATTTTACTCGGTATGAGAGCAAGCACAAATGAAGTGACGAAAGCTGTTCGTGAATTAATTGCGGATACAGAACTTCCTGTCGTTGAAACATATCAAGCAGCTGGTGCGATTTCACGTGAATTAGAAGATCATTTCTTCGGCCGCGTTGGATTATTCCGTAACCAACCAGGTGATATTTTACTAGAAGAAGCGGACCTTGTTATTTCTATCGGTTATGACCCAATTGAGTATGATCCGAAATTCTGGAATAAACTTGGGGACAGAACAATTATTCATCTTGATGACCATCAAGCAGATATCGACCACGATTACCAACCAGAGCGTGAATTAATTGGTGATATCGCTTTAACTGTAAATAGCATCGCGGAGAAATTACCGAAACTTGTATTAAGTACGAAATCAGAAGCAGTGTTAGAACGATTACGCGCGAAATTATCAGAACAAGCAGAAGTTCCAAATCGTGCTTCAGAAGGTGTTACACATCCGCTTCAAGTCATTCGTACACTTCGTTCTTTAATTAGTGATGATACAACTGTTACGTGTGACATCGGCTCCCATTACATTTGGATGGCAAGATGTTTCCGTTCTTATGAACCACGTAGATTATTATTTAGTAACGGTATGCAAACGTTAGGTGTTGCACTTCCTTGGGCAATTGCTGCTACTTTAGTAGAACCAGGTAAGAAAGTAGTTTCCGTATCAGGTGACGGTGGTTTCTTATTCTCAGCGATGGAATTAGAAACAGCGGTACGTTTAAATTCTCCAATTGTACATCTTGTATGGAGAGACGGTACGTATGATATGGTTGCGTTCCAACAAATGATGAAATACGGTAGAACATCAGCTACAGAGTTCGGTGATGTTGATATTGTAAAATATGCAGAAAGTTTCGGTGCGACAGGTCTTCGCGTTAACACGCCTGATGAATTAGAAGGTGTACTGAAATCCGCACTAGTAGCAGACGGCCCTGTCATTATTGATATTCCAATCGACTACCGTGACAACATTAAATTAAGCGAAAAATTATTACCAAACCAATTAAACTAATGGAGGCAGATTTGAGATGACTGTTGCGCAATTAATTGATATTGATGCAAAAAGAACGAAAACGAATAACGAAGTATATCAAACATCTACAATGCTTGCGCTATTAGATGGTATATATGATGGTGTGATTAGCTTTGAAGATTTGAAAAAACATGGTGATTTCGGTATCGGCACATTTGATCAATTAGATGGTGAAATGATTGCGTTTGATAACGAATTTTATCATTTACGTTCAGACGGTTCAGCAGAAAAAGTAGAACCGGAAGAAACAACACCGTTTGCGACTGTAACATTTTTTGAAAAAGAAATGAGTTATACAGTAGAGCGTCCGATGAATCGTGAAGAAGTGGAAGCTTTATTACATGAACTAATGCCGAGTAAAAACTTATTTTACGGTATTCGAATGGATGGTACGTTCCGCGAAGTAAGAACGAGAACTGTTCCAAGACAAGAAAAACCGTATACACCGCTCGTTGAAGTGACGAAATCACAACCAATCTTTTCCTTTAAAAATACAGAAGGTACGCTAGCTGGATTTTGGACGCCAGATTATGCGCAAGGTATTGGTGTAGCTGGATTCCACTTACATTATATTGATGATGAAAGAAGCGGAGGCGGACATGTTTTCGACTATGTTGTTGAAAACTGTACGATCCAAATTTGTCAAAAAGCTCATATGCATTTAGCACTTCCAGAAACTGCTGACTTTATGGCAGCTGAATTATCTAGAGAAAACTTAGAGGATAATATTGCGACTGCGGAAGGTGCGGAGTAAAAAGGGAGAGACTGTTCCATTTTGGAACAGTCTTCTTTTATGAATATTTTTTGTTGAATCATTTATTTCTTTGAAACAAACGGATGCCCCTCATAATAAAAACGCCACGGATAATGTACAGCTTCTTCTGCATAGTCAATGTTAATTCGAGGTCCGGCTGTTATTTTGTATTGTGATGATATGTGTTCTTCGTCTGGGACGAGTTCAATATGCAATGTGTCACTTTGTAATGATACGCCTCGTTCTTCTAAAGTAATGCCGAGTGCACGGCATAGTTTGCCAGGTCCGTTCGTTAAATTTTTATACTGCGCTTTTGTAAGGTCTGTTTTGTTATAGCGTGCTAGTTTTATTTCTTCTATTCCATCTACCGGCTCAAGGGCTCGAATGAGAACACCTTGCGGGGTGCCCACTGGTGCTGTAATGACGTTGAAACAATGGTACATACCGTAAATTAAATATACGTAAGCATGTCCTGGTGCGCCAAACATGACTTCCGTGCGATCAGTCCGTCTGCCGCCGTAACTATGTGCGGCCTTATCACCCGGCCCTTTGTATGCTTCTACTTCAACAATGATTCCACTTCGTTTTATTCCATCTACAATATGAACAAGTTTCTGTCCGAGTAATTTTTTTGCGACTTCTAACGTATCGCCTTCATAAAAGGAAGGAGGTGCCTGCATTGTACTATCTCCTTTACTGAGTGTATATGTATATAGTAAACCAAATTTTCAGTAGAAATTCTAACTCGTTCTATTTGCTACATTTATTTCATAAATTATGGATAGAGTACAACAGCGAAGAGGGGGAGTGCGACATGATTTATCGCTTACTAGCACTTAACATAGATGGGACACTACTATACAACAACGGAAAAATTGCAAAAGGACTAAGAGAAACAATTGAATTTGTAAAAAGAAAAGACGTATACGTTACATTATTTACGAGCCGTAATTTTCAGTCCGCTCATAAAGTAGCAAAGGCGTTAAAATTAGATTCTATATTAGTGACACACGGTGGTGCTTTCGTTTCAGCAACGTTAGATAAGCCGTACGTTCAAAGAAGATTATCGGAAGAGAAGACATTTAACATTGTGCAAGTATTAGAGCATTTTGACTGTAACGTCCGCATTTCTCATGAACGGTTTTCAATCGGAAATCGCGAGAGAAATACACCAAACTTAATTGCGCGTACTGTATTATCAAGCGCAGATCCACTATTTTATCCAGTTCAATTTGTAGATTCGTTAGGTGATGCGCTTCGTGATCATCCAGTCGCGGCGCCAAAAATTGATGTTCTTTTCCAAACGAAAGGTGAAAAAGAAAGAGGACTGAATACATTAAGAAAAGCGTTTCAAGATATAGAGTATATTGAATGTGATTCAAAACGAATAGAAATTTTGCCAAAAAATGTATCGAAATTACGTGGATTACAATTGCTTGGAGAGCATTTAAATATTTCGCTAAACGAAATGGTTGCCATTGGAGATAGCATGGAAGATTTAGAGGTTATTGAAAATGTGGGTCTCGGGGTAGCGATGGGGAATGCACCTGTAGAAGTAAAACAAGCGGCCGACTGGATTACACGTTCAAATAGTGAGAACGGCGTAGAGTATATGATTAAAGAACATTTCCGCAAGCAATTCCCGCTTCCGTTTTTGAAGAATCATAAAAATACACCGAAACGATAAAGGAAAAACGTAGCTTTTGGCTACGTTTTTTTGTTTAAGCTTCAATAACTTTAAGCATTCGATTTAAAAATGCGGCTGCTTCAGCGCGTGTTGCTGTGCCTTTTGGTACGAATTCATTTCGTTCGTTACCTTTTACAATTCCGTATGCGTAAACATTTTGTAATGCTTTTTTATCGTATGCTAAGTGTTGGTCAGTGAATGGTAATTTCACTTCTTTTCTATAAATCCAGTTATATTCTAATGCACGGTCAATCATAATAACAGCTTCATCACGTGTTATTGTAGCATTGGGATCAAATTTATTATTCCCACGACCATTAATGATACCTGCGCTAGCGGCGCGGTTAATTCCATCTATTAAAGATGGGTGTGCTTCGTTTAAGTCTGTAAATGTAGCGTTTCCAGCAGGTAATTTTAAAGCTCTCGACATTAAATTTGCAAACTCAGCTCGTGTCACGAGGCGGTTTGGCCAGTAAGAACCATTGCCGTCACCGAACATGATTTTTCTAGCAGCTAATTGACGAATGTCTTGCTCATACCAACCACCTGTAATGTCGTCTTTTTCATGAGGGACTTCTGGCGGCGGCATAACATCTTTACGATGTTCGTTATAGTAAGCGTTCGTGCCCTTTAAGAAAGCATCCCATTGTCCGCGCTGAATCATAAATGCAGGGCAGTTTTTTCCGCTCCAAAATTGATGCTTTTGAACGTGATCTAGAGATATGTTTAATTCATTCATTAAGAAAGCAGCTAACTTGCGCGCATTTTCTACCGCTTTCGTATAATTTCCATCACTATTCACAGCAATTTCAATTCCGATAGATTCATAGTTTCCAGTTTTATTTCCGGTATGCCATCCAACTTCATTTAGTGGAAGATGTTGATAAATTTCTTTGTCATCTACTGTAAAATGCCAAGACGCTGAACGATCAGTATTTCCGCGAGCTTGATTATCTAAGTACTTCGCATGATTTAAAGCGTTCGCACCTTTACTTGTATTAGCAGTTTCATGAATTGTAATGTATTTCGGTTCCATTGCGTAGCCAGGACGAATGTTTTCATTTCCTTTTGGAACAATCATTTCTTTAAATGTAACACCATAAACGTTATTTGTAGGCAAATTAGATGGTGTTTTGAAGAAAGTTGCGCTTCTCTTTTCGATAGTACTTGTTTTTTCAAATAATGATGCTTTTGTACCTTCAAATGTAGCTGAAGGAGCATAAATCCATTTCTCAGTTCCGTTCATTTGAATGTTAAACCAATTCCCAGCTTGTTCAGTAGGAGCTACTGTTTGTGGCTGTAATTTCGTTTCTTCTTTAAACGATTGGAAAGGGAAGGAATATACTGATGTTTCTTCTGATACAATTAGCTTTTGATTCGAAAGTTTATGAATCTCTTGTACTTCTAAACTATTACTTTCCTTATTAACCCAGCCAGCACCAAACGTAGTTTGTATATAATATGCATTCCCTTTTTTCTTCGTTGCTTTTACTACTGGTTCAGCAATTTCAATATTTGTTTTCGTTTTTAAGTCGTTTGAATCGTATAGTGGAAGTTTTGTTGATAAGTGGAGAAGATATTCACCCGAGATTTCAAGGTCGTTTTCTTCGTCATGTCTATGCTGTTTCGCATGTTCTTCAATGCTTTTTAAAGCTTGCTCATCCGTAGACAATTCCGCAGTTTTCTCTATGCTTTCCGCGAATGAATGGATAGGTGCTACAAATGTTTGTAATGCTAAAGATAGTGCTAAAATATTGTAAAACTTTTTTTTCATAGTTGTTTTAACACGTGATAGTCTTTATGTCGTGTTAAGAGTCCTCCTTTATATGTATTTAAATTAGTAGCAAGTACTAATACGTTCTAGATTGTAACAAGAGTATATTCTAATGTCTATACAACTAGAGAAAGTTCGTTAAAAATCAATATTCAGTTTGTTTTAAATAGGATATGAAAATAAGGTAAAACCTTCTGTATTGACCTGCAAACGCCCTTCAAGTAAACTAAAGAGAGTTTGCAAATGAAAAGGTGATAATGTTGTTAATTTCAATTAAAACGTTACAAGATGATCGTTTTTTACGTCCGCTACAAAATATTGGCGGCTTATTTTTTGAAGAGAGTACGATTGGATTTGAACAAGAGGAAGCAAATCTTATCGTTGATATACACATTGAAGAGAATGTGAAAGCATCAGCTCGTTTAACAGAGGTTGCGACTGGAAATGTGTATGAAGAAACATTCGCAAAAGATTTATCTGCTTTTACAGATGAAAAAGAGCGTATGAAGCAAGTGAAGCACGTTGTTTCTTATGTATATCTTTCTGTTCTTCAGCAGTTAACTGGTATTGAACAAAGCTGGGGTATTTTAACTGGAGTTCGTCCAACGAAACTTCTTCATAAAATGCTTCAAAATGGTATGTCAAAAGAAGAAGCACACCAAGAACTTCGTGAAAGTTATTTAATTCATGAAGAGAAAATTGAACTTCTTCAACGTATCGTTGATTGCCAATTAGCGGTAGTTCCGGATTTATATCGTTTGAAAGAGGAAGTAAGTATTTATATCGGTATTCCATTCTGCCCAACAAAATGTGCATATTGTACATTCCCGGCGTATGCAATTAACGGACGCCAAGGCTCTGTTGATTCATTCTTAGGTGGATTACATTATGAAGTTCGTGAAATTGGTAAGTTTTTAAAAGAAAAAGGTGTAACAGTTACGACGATTTATTACGGCGGCGGTACACCGACAAGTATTACAGCAGAAGAGATGGATATGCTGTATGAAGAAATGTATGAAGCGTTCCCAGATGTGAAAAATGTACGTGAAGTAACAGTTGAGGCAGGTCGCCCAGATACAATTACGCCAGCGAAGCTAGAAGTGTTAAATAAATGGAATATTGACCGTATTAGTATTAATCCGCAGTCATACCATCAAGAAACATTAAAAGCAATTGGACGTCATCATACTGTAGAAGAAACAATTGAGAAGTATCATTTAGCTCGTGAAATGGGAATGAATAATATTAATATGGATTTAATTATTGGTCTTCCTGGTGAAGGGTTAGATATTTTCAAGCATACGCTAGATGAAACAGAAAAGTTAATGCCAGAATCATTAACAGTTCATACGTTATCATTTAAACGTGCTTCTGAAATGACGCAAAACAAACGAAAATATAAAGTAGCAGGTCGCGAAGAAATTACAGCGATGATGCACGAAGCAGAAGAGTGGACGCAAAAGCATAATTACGTACCATATTACCTATATCGTCAAAAGAATATTTTAGGTAATTTAGAGAACGTTGGTTATGCAATGCCGACGCAAGAAAGTATTTACAACATTGTCATTATGGAAGAAGTACAATCAATTATCGGACTTGGTTGTGGTGCATCAAGTAAATTTGTTCATCCGAAAACGGGAGCAATTACGCACTTTGCGAATCCGAAAGATCCAAAATCATATAACGATGGCTTCGTAAAATATACAGAAGATAAACTGAAAATTTTAGAAGAGCTATTTGCATAAAAAGAAAGAGGTTATTCCGAGTCGGAATAACCTCTTTCTTATATTGTCAGTTTTTGTCGGTAAGTCGATATATTCGAAAAATCGCCGATATAATTCAAGTTGCGCCGATATATCCGGAAAATCGCCGATATAATTTCACTTACCGCCAAAAGCGGAACTGTTTGTAAAACTATGTCGATAATAATCAGAAAAATTAGTCAAATCATTAAAGGACAATGTCTACTTATGAACGAAATGATAGATTTATGAAAGAGAAAAGGGGGAAATTGTTGGCATGTACATGACGATAGGGAGAATTTTCGATTTATCTGTTGGTAAGTATCCGAATAAAGAGGCATTAGTGGAACCAGAAAAAAATATTCGCTGGACGTATAAACAGTGGGATGAGCAAATAAATAAAACGGCGCATGCTCTATTAGAAGAAGGGGTAAGAAAGGGCGATACGGTATCTGTTTACTTATATAATTGCCGTGAATTTGTAAACGTTTACTTAGCCTGTGCAAAAATTGGAGCGATCTTTAACCCGATCAATTTCCGCTTAAAAGCAAAAGAAGTATCTTATATTCTCCAGGACGCATCCTCGAAAGTAGTTGTTTTTGAAAAAGCAGTTGAGCCAACCGTGGCTATCATTGAACGAGATTTTCCGAATTCGTCTTTTTGGTATGTAGAAGACGATACACCTTCTTATGCTAGCTCCTACCATGAAAAAGTAAATGAAGCATCTTCCAAAAAAGTAGATATTGAAATTGGTGAAATGGATTATTGTTCTATGCTGTATACAAGCGGTACGACAGGTCATCCGAAAGGTGTATTACATCGTCATCGCGAAATGGCTGAGCATAGTATGATTTGTACGTATTTCCTAAAATATAATCGAGATAGTATTGGGCTTGTTGTAGCACCGTTATATCATTGCGGTGAGTTGAATGCTGGAATTATACCGCGCATTCAAGTTGGTGGAAAGAATGTTATTTTACATCATTTTGACACAGAAACAGTATTACATACAATTCAAGAAGAGAAGATTACGACGTTTTTTGCAGCGCCGACGATGTGGAATATGTTGTTGCAAAAAGATTTAACACAGTACGATTTAACTTCCATGAAGATTGGTATATACGGCGGGGCTGCAATGGCACCAGCATTAGTGAAGGAATGTAAAGAACGTCTTTATATTGATCTTGTACAAATTTATGGAATGACAGAAATGGGACCTGTTGTTGCGTTTCTCGTAGAAGAGGATCAAATTACGAAAGCAGGTTCAGCAGGAACACCGTGCTTTAGTCATGAAATCCGCATTGTGAAACCGAATGAAGATGCACCAGCAGAGCCAAATGATGTATTACCTCCTTATGAAGTAGGAGAGATTATTTTGCGCGGTCCAACTATGATGGCTGGTTATCATAACCGAGAAGAGGCAAATGCAAAATCGATGTATAAAGGATGGTATCACTCTGGTGATTTAGGTTACTTCGATAAAGATGGCTATTTATTCGTCGCAGATCGTGTGGATGATATGGTAATTAGCGGAGGCGTTAATATTTATCCACGTGAAATTGAAGATTTCCTTCATAGTCATCCTGGTGTATTAGATGTTGCGGTGCTTGGTGAGCCAGATGAATTATGGGGAGAGCGTGTAGTGGCTGTCGTTGTAAAGAAAGATAAAGCGATTACAGAAAATGATTTAGAAATATATTGTAAAGAAAGTGATGAATTAGCAGATTATAAACGTCCACGTCATTATTTATTTGTGGATGAACTTCCTCGTAATGCAAGTGGGAAATTACAAAAATTTGTCCTGAGAGAGTCGTTGAAAGGCGCCAAAAAGTAAGCGGTAGAGCGGTTGTCTATACAGATAAAGCTACCTTTTCTAATACGAAAAGGTAGCTTTATTTTTAAAAAACGATTAAAAAAATGGTATTTATCTTCTAGTCAAATTCTCTTTTATTATTATTCTAAAATACTTTTTTGTGGCATTGCGCTTTGATTGAAAATGCCGTATATTGCGCTTTAAATAAGGTTTTAGTAAATTACTTAGGTGAGTTTTATAGATGTTGAAATAATAATTTTAGTAAGAGTGGAATGAAGTTATGAAGGAGAATTATCGGTAAAAGATAAAGAAATTCAGTCATCAGATGACCTGATGGACAAAGTGGTCATTTAGTATATTTTGGTAGCATGAATATAGTAACAAATTAATATGTAAATGAACAGTCTTGTAATGTATTTTTATTGGGACTAGTATTTATTGTTGGCTGCCCGAAAAAAGTAAAAATGATGCAATATAAGTTAATGAATTGTGCTGTTTATTACTTTATGTGTAGAACTAACGATGGTTTGATGCTGCAAATAATCTTTAGTCCGTACCCCCTTAGTTTAAGGGGTATTTTGGGTGGAATGGATCTCACGGCAAAAAAGAGTAACAATTAATATTGGAGGTTTTATGAGTACATATTTAAAAAGAATATCTGTGATTTGTTTTATTTTTACGGTTTTTATTGGACAAATTTTTATGCCTATTATAGGGCATGCTCAAGAATTAAATACGACAGGATTTGTGGATAGTTTTTCATTTGAAAAGACGAAATTAAATTATGGAGAAAAGAATACGATACATGTAAACTTTAGTGAAAAGCCTGGAAAGAAGATGAAATCTGGGGATACATTAACGTTAGCACTGCCACCAGAATTAAAAGGTTATAGTGGCACAATTCCATTAAAGGATGATTCAGGGCGTATTTTTGGTACGTGCCAGATTAATGCAAATAATGTAGTTTGTACATTTAATGATACGGTAGAAAAGCTTGAAAATATTAGAGGGAACTTTAATTTCACTGTTCAAGGTACGAATGTTGAAGCCGGAAAGACGAAAGATGTACAAACGAATTTAGGGACAGATTTAGAAAAACAAATGGTAAGTATTACGCATCCAAAAGGAGAAGGTACAGAACCGGGAATCTTTTTCTATAAGTCTGGTGATATTCAGCCAGACAAAAGTAATGAAGTGCGTTGGTTTTTAAATATAAATTTAAAGAAACAATATTTACATGACAACATCGTTTTAAAAGATACGTTACAAGAAGGACAAACGCTAAATAAAGATAGTTTTACTATTACTATCAACAATAAAGAGTATGTATCTCTTAAACAATTTCAAGACCGAGGTTATGGATACATTAAGCTTACTAGTGATAACTCATTCGAAGTTGTAATTTATAGACATATGGCGAATGCTACGTCGTTTACCATTTTCTATACATCAACGATTACTGATAGCGGGAAAAAGTTGAAACATCTACAGAATGACTACAAGCTTGATTATCAAATTTTATATGAGAAACCGATTTCTGAATCTAATAGTGTAAAGGTTGAAAATATATCATTTGGCGGTGGGGCTGAAGGGGTTTTACCTGCGAAAGGAACGCTGCAAATTGTAAAACATATTGAAGGAGACGAGAATAAGTTTATTCCAGGTGTTTCTTTTAAATTGTTTACAGAGTCAGGTCAGCAAATTGGTGATTCCTATACAACAAATCAAGACGGAATAGTTGAAGCGTCAAACCTTACTCCAGGTAATTATTACGTACAAGAAATATCTGCTCCGAACTATGTAGAGTTTGATTCACAAGCGAAAATTCCTTTCACAATTAAGACGGATGCTACAAATGGAATAAAACTTATGGTTCCAAATAAGTTAAAAACTACATCTGTTGCAGGAACGAAAACGTGGGAAGGCGATAAAGTAAACGATCGCCCGAAAACGATTAAAGTAGATTTACTGCAAAATGGTAAAGTCATTGCAACGAAAGAAGTTACGGCAGAAAATGATTGGAAATATGAGTTTGGAAAGTTACCAGCAGTTGATAGTGAAGGAAAAGCTCATACGTATGAAGTGAAAGAACAACCAGTATCAGGATATCAATCGAAAGTTAACGGATATAATATTACAAATATAAAAATCCACGAAGTAACAGAAGTAGAAGAACAAGGTAAAGAAGAATCGATAGAAGAACTGGAAGCTCCAACTAACCCAGAAACACCGAAAGTAACAGAAGAGCCGAAAGAGCTAGAGAAACCGGAAGTTACGGAGAAACCGGAAATTCATGTAAAACCAGAAGAAGAACAAGTTGAAGAAGAAACAACAGAAGAAATTAAAGAAGAAAAACCGGAAGAGCCAAAGGTAACAGAAGAGCCGAAAGAGCTAGAGAAGCCAGAAGTTACGGAGAAGCCGGAAATTCATGTAAAACCAGAAGAAGAGCAAGTTGAAGAAGGAACAACAGAAGAAATCAAAGAAGAAAAACCGGAAGAACCGAAAGTAACAGAAGAGCCGAAAGAGTTAGAGAAGCCAGAAGTTACGGAGAAACCGGAAATTCATGTAAAACCAGAAGAAGAACAAGTTGAAGAAGAAACAACAGAAGAAATAAAAGAAGAAAAGCCGGAAACACCAAAAGTAACAGAAGAGTCGAAAGAACTAGAGAAGCCAGAAATTACGGAGAAACCGGAAATACATGTAAAACCAGAAGAAGAGCAAGTTGAAGAAGAAACAACAGAAGAAATAAAAGAAGAAAAGCCGGAAACACCAAAAGTAACAGAAGAGTCGAAAGAACTAGAGAAGCTAGAAGTTACGGAGAAGCCGGAAATACATGTAAAACCAGAAGAAGAACAAGGTGAAGAAGAAACAATAGAAGAAATAAAAGAAGAAAAGCCGGAAGAACCGAAAGTAACAGAAGAGCCGAAAGAACTAGAGAAGCCAGAAGTTACGGAGAAGCCGGAAATACATGTGAAACCAGAAGAACCAAATAAGTCAGAAGTAAAAGAGCAGCCAAAAGTTTCAAACAAACCAGAGATTCAAGGTAAAGTAGAAGCAGAAAACAAACAAGATGTACAAAATAAAAATGAAGTACCATCTAGTAAAGAAAGTAATAAGCAATTAAAATTACTTCCTCAAACAGGTGGAGCGGCAGTAGAATCTACTTCTATTCTTGCAGGTATGTTCGCATTAATTTTGGGAGCGATGATGTTTAGACGCCAAAAAAATTAATGAATGTGAGAGCATTAATTTCTTATGTTTTTAGTTTGGGAACAGATGTATAAAAAAAAGCGGAGACGATAAGTCTCCGCTTTTTATATTATTTACGTGAAAATCCTTCTTCATCAAGGTATTCCGCAGCTTCTGGATAAGAGTTGAATGTACCGTCTAAGTTTACACCAGCGTACACGTTCCACATATCGTCCTCTGAGATAAGAGTAAGGATATGACCGTCTTCGTTCTGCCATTCTTCTTCTTTTGCAGGTTCTGCAGGAACTACGATTTCTTCTTGTGATAATAGTTCAATTGATTGCTCAATTACTGAACGTAACTCATCTGCTGAAAATTCGCGGATGTTAACCATACCTTTATCATCCGTTTTGTAACCTTTAATACCACTTGCATATACAAATCCGTTTCCGTTTGGATGTAAGTGATAAACAACGTTCTTTTTATCTAAACGACTTTCTTCAAAGTGAAAGTTCACGCGTTTTAATGATACGTTTTTTCTTTCTAATTCAGGGAAAGATTCAATGATCGATAATTTTTCTTCAAAAGTTAGCATAGTGCCTCCAAATATATAATAAAAGATTTAATTTATCCATTATATCATAGTTATAATAGTTTCCAAAGATGCGGTAGGGGCTTGTAATTGAATGCGTTTACGTCACGATACTGTAAAAAGTGGACTAACGAATGTATCTATTTAGGTGTACAATGGAAAATGGACTTTATACAAAGGTGGTTATTATATGTTTCAAAAAATAGCAAAGGAATGTTTAGCAGGTTTTACGGTTGCGATTGTTGCGTTGCCACTTGCCATTGCATTTGGTATTGCTGCAACGGGAACGTCTGAGGGAGCACTAGTCGGATTGTATGGTGCAATTTTTGCAGGCTTATTTGCGGCGTTATTTGGTGGTACACCTGGGCAGGTTACGGGACCAACTGGACCGATTACGGTTATTGCAACAGGGATTATTGCGACGCACGGATTAGAGGCGAGTTTTATAGCATTTATGATGGCGGGACTGTTTCAAATTTTATTCGGTGTATGTAAGCTTGGATCTTACGTGCGGTACATTCCGTATCCTGTCGTTTCAGGATTTATGAACGGAATCGCATTAATTATTATTTTAGGTGAAATGAAGCATGTGCAAAATAGTTTTCTACTCGTCGTATTAACGATTATTGTCATGATTGTTTCCGGAAAGTGGATTAAGGCAATCCCATCTAGTTTAGTCGCATTAGTAGGTGTGACAGCTATGCTTCCTTTATTTTCTTCTGCGTTAGAAGGGCTTACAGTGAGGTTACCGGTTATCGGAAATTTGTCATTAAATAAGGTGATTGAAAAGATTGGGACGATTCCAGAAGCGATGCCAACGCTTCATATTCCATCTTTAAGTGGAACAGGCGTAGCAGAACTTATTTTACCAGCGCTTAGTATTGCTTTATTAGGATCGATTGACTCGTTGTTAACATCGGTCGTAATGGATAACGTGACGGGGACACGTCATAAAAGTAATAAAGAACTGGTCGGACAAGGTATCGGTAATGTGATGAGCGGATTGTTTGGCGGATTAGCAGGTGCAGGTGCGACTGTACGATCTATCGTTAATATAAGAAGTGGCGGTAAAACGGCGCTTTCAGCAAGTATGCATAGTGTTATATTATTTATTTTCATTATGGGACTTGGATCAGTCGTACAATACATTCCACTTGCTGTATTATCAGGTATTTTAATTTTAACTGGTATTGGCATGTTTGATTGGGAGAGCATGAAGAAAATGCATGTAGCGCCAAAAGGTGATGTCGTTGTTATGCTCGTAACGATGGTTGTCACAGTGAAGTTTGATTTAATGATCGCGGTTGCGTTCGGAATTCTTCTTTCATTCATTATATACATGGTGAAATGTAAAGAACGTAAAGCTTCTATTGTAAAAGAAAAAGAAGCAACATATAAAATTAAAGGCCCACTTTCGTTTTTAACAGTGGATCGTGTTTTTTATGCTTTACAAGACGTAAAATCTCCGGTTGTTTTACGTATGAAAGATGCACGCTATATGGATGTATCAGGAGCTATGGCGTTATTGAATTTCATTGAGCAGTCGGATAAGTCAGGATTGAGTGTAACGCTAGAGCAAGTACCTGCTCATATTAAAAAGATGTTAGTAGTGATGGCGAGTAATGAGCAGAAAGATAAATTACTATTTGTAAAAACGGAAACTATATGAAGAAACACCCTTATATAAGGGTGTTTTTGTTGTTTATAACATCTGTATATCAAGATGTTATACGTTTGTTGACATTTATTCCTCTTAGCAGTATAGTAACATTCTAGATTAGGTATGTGATATTATAGTAATGTATATGAATTTTGAGATTCCTTTTTTGTCAGAAGGAAGAGCTTTAAGCTGGAGGGAATAATTGATGTACAAACAGTTACCACACGGAGTGAAGATTGGGATTACACGCTCAATTGTTGTTTCTTTTGAGAAGTATATGAAAGAAATTGAATGGAACGAAGAAAAGTTTGATATGCAACAATTTGTTGAACAGTGGAAACAGTATTTATACACAAAATCAACTTGGATCAATAAAGTAGATGACGAGTTGAAAGGACATCCAGATTTCCATCAAGCGTTAGCAATGAAAGTAAATGAAAAAATTAACGAGCTTATTAATGAAAAACCGAGCGAAGAACAAGTGGAGCAATTAAAAAGAAATAAAGTAAAGCATGCAGATGAAATGTGCAAATTAGAAGCTGAATATCATATTGAACGTTTATTCGTAACGAAATAAATTTTACATAAAGAAAAAGCCTGTCCAAAAGAGGTGTGATGACCATCTTTTTGAGCAGGCTTTTTGTATGAAAAAAAGTAAGAGAGGCGAGCCTCTCTATGATTAGTCTTGTGGTACAAGTGCCTTCCAAGAAGATAGGTCCATATCTTCTTTTAATATAGATGAAGCAGGGAAGACAAATGACCACGGTTTTGTAGTGTTCGCTTTAATTTCAAGGTTCGGTAATGTGAAAGCGCCTTTAACAACAACTGCACCTGTGGCATCTTCAATATGAAGAGGAAGTTGCTCTAGTTGAATGTTGTCTTTACAACCGTTACGAATAAGAAGCGTTGTATGTAAATCGCCGTTTTCTTTTCGTGCAGCTTGCAAACCTAGGAAGTTCATTTCACCATCATTTGGAGGTGTTAAATTGTCCACGAAATTACGTAAAGCTTCTTTGCTTGCTTCAGGTAACTGAGCTTCCCAAGATGGATCTAAATCTAATACATGCTTACTTTCAAGTTCGAACGCTAATTCCCAATCCGTTTGCGATAATGCAGCATCTGTAATTGTTTCTTGCTCAAATGTAAAAATAAACGGCATATTTACATTTGCAGGAATATCTCCTAATGCAGAAAGGTTGAATGTTTTTCGCGCGCATAATTTTTTCTCTTTATTTAGAAGAATTAATGTAACTTCTTCGAAATAAATTGGTTTCGGAACAGTGCTGCGAATAAATACAGCTACGTCATAACCGTTATCACGCTTTTCAATCTCAATTCCAGATAAAGAAATTTGATATTCTTCTAAACGCGGTAGTTCTTTATGTAAAAATTGATAAATGTATTTTTGTTCTTGTCCTACTGCACCCCAGCTAGGGTGGAAGTAAAGCGTTGGTTTTACAGTTTTATTTTCAGTATTTGTGCTTTCTTGTCCGAATAGTTGATTACTAGAGACAGTCGTATCTTTTCCGTTTTTCTTAGCTTTTTTTAGGAATGATAACATAATCTTTCACCTCGTTATTGTACGTTTTCAGGAACACCTAAATGTCTTGCAACATAGCGGCACATTTCTTTTTCGAAATTACCATATGTGTATAAAAAGATATCTAAAGCTTCTTTTTGATAAAGACGAGTAGGGTCTTCTTGTTGATATTGTCTTAGTCCGATGCCTTCTTTTAAGTGGGTCATTGCATCTAAGTGATTGACCCAGTTCTGATCTAGGAAATGAAGGGCAACATATCGTAGCGACTGTTGTAAATCAGTATGGCTATCTAGCTCATTTACGCGCTCTTTATAAAGAGATAATGTTTCTTTCAAAACGGATTGTAAATCTTCCGGTGAATGTACATTATTTGCTGATAATGATGGCATATTTTCTACTGATAAAATTTCGTTTAGACTTGCTGTTAAACTAGCAAAATCCCATTCTTCTGGAAGCATACCTTCTACAAGATATTGCTTAGAAATGGCTTCTACAGCATGATCAATCATTGGAATAATAATTTCAATCATATTTGTATCTTCTTGTAATAAGTTATTACGTAATTTATAAATAACGTTACGTTGGTCATTTATTACATCGTCTAACTTTAAATTGTACTCACGCATTGAGAAATGGCTACCTTCACAAATTAATTGTGTACGGTTTACAAAATCATGGACTTTAGAAGTTAGAATAAGTCCTGTTTCATCTGTTTTCAGTGATTTCATTAATTTCTCGACTTCTTCTTGTGCGAAACGTTTTAGCATTTCATCTTCTAAAGAAAGGAAGAATTGAGAGCTACCTGGGTCACCTTGGCGACCAGCACGACCTTTTAGCTGATTGTCAACGCGTCGCGATTCATGGCGTTCTGTCCCGATTACATGTAATCCACCAAGTTCGTGAACACCCTCACCTAGTAAAATATCAGTACCTCGTCCGGCCATATTCGTCGCAATTGTAATTTGACCTTTTTGTCCAGCAGTTGCGATTAAATCAGCTTCTTGTTCTGCGCTTTTTGCATTTAATAATTGATATGTAATATTTGCTTCATCTAAGTAACGAGCAACGGTTTCTGATTGTAAAATAGACATTGTCCCAATTAAAATCGGGCGTCCTTGTTTATTGTGTTTTAGAACATCTTCACGTACAGCTTTATATTTAGCATCGGCTGTTGCGTATACGACGTCCTTTTTGTCTTCACGAATGATCGGACGATTTGTCGGAATCGGCATAACTTCCATGTTATATACACGGTTAAATTCTTTTTCTTCCGTTTTTGCTGTACCTGTCATACCAGATAGTGCTGGATACATACGGAAGAAGTTTTGAATTGTAATGGATGCTTGTGTTTGATTTTCTTCAGTGATTTCTAAGCCTTCTTTTGCTTCAAGAGCTTGGTGTAAACCGTCACTTAAAGAGCGACCATCCATAACACGACCCGTGAAAATATCTACAAGTAGAATTTTTTCATCGTGTACAATATAGTCAACATCACATTGGAAAGCGACATGAGCTCGTAATGCTTGAATCATATAATGATATAAAGTTTGATGTTCTAAATCATATAGGTTATCGATATCAAATAAATCTTCTATTTTTGTAATACCGTCTTCTGTAAAACTAGCAGATTTCGATTCTGCATCGTATGTGTAATGAAGAGTATCCTGGAATGATTTAATAACTTTTGCACATAAATAGTGTAAATCAGAGCTGCTTGATTTCTTACCAGCGATAATAAGAGGTGTCTTTGCTTCGTCAATTAAAACGCTATCAATCTCATCGATAATAGCAAAATGATAAGGACGTTGTACCTGTTCATTTTTTGAAGAGGCCATATTATCACGTAGATAGTCAAAGCCAAATTCTGTTCCAATACCGTATGTAATATCAGCTTCGTAAGCAAGTTTCTTTTCGGCAGGATCGATTTGAGGAATATTTAATCCAACCTTTAAACCTAGAAATTCATGAACTTGGCCAATTAATTCTTTATCTCGTTTTGCTAAATAGTCGTTTACAGTAATAACGTGAACGCCTTTTCCTTCAAGAGCACGTACGTATGTTGGAAGAGAAGAAACTAATGTTTTTCCTTCACCAGTTGGCATCTCTGCAATATTACCTTCTAATAGTACAAGGCCACCAATTAACTGCACATCGTAGTGACGTAATCCAAGTACACGTTTTGCTGCTTCACGTACAACAGCGAACGCTTCAACTTTTATATCATCCACTGTTTTTCCGTTACGAAGCATGTTTTTAAATGTGATCGTTTTATGACGCAATTCTTCATCAGATAAATCAGATAGTTTTTCTTCCAGATTATTAATTTCTTGAACAAGTTGTTCATACTTTTTTAGTTTTCTCTTCTGAGAATCTCCTAACAGCTTTTTTACCGAATTCAGCATGTTGTAAACACTCCTCTTACTGACAATAGCTACATTATAGCACATGTTTATCCCGAATAAGTAGAAGTAGTAAATTGAAGAAATAACTGGATATAAATAAGGCGTTATTGTACATACTATATTTAAAACATAGAAAGAAAGAGAGTATTCAATGTATAAGAAATTTGGTATGATAGCTAAATGAGATAAAGTGAAATTTTTCAAAAAAGAGAAGAATATAGCTATCTCGTTTTATGTTGTAATATGTATGAAAATTATATATTGAAAGAAAAGAGCTAGAAGATGAATAATAAGTTTGTGAAAGGCGCTGCGATTTTAACGATTACAACGTTTCTATCGAAAGTGTTGGGAAGTTTTTTTCAAATCCCATTACAAAATATAGCAGGAGATGAAGTACTGGGGATTTTTCGCCTTGTTTTTCCTGTATATATGATAGCTTTAACTTTATCAGTAGCGGGAGTACCGCTAGCTATATCAAAATTAATCGCTGAACTTCATGAGAAGAATGACGAGAATGGAATTGCCAAACTATTTACTTCAGCATCTATTATTGGAGTAATATTTGGAGTGCTTGGATTTTCAGTTATTATGATTGGATCAAGTATGTTTGCAAATATGCTTGGTGGACAAGAAACAAGACTTCCATTAATCGTAACTTCGTTTGCGTTATTAATCGCACCATATATGGCGGTATATCGAGGATATTTCCAAGGTTTTGGAGATATGATTCCTACCGGGGTGTCACAAGTAATTGAGCAGTTCATTCGTGTTTTCTTTATGTTAGCAATTGCATTTTTATTTGTATATTGGAATAAAGAGGGTGATGTTGTAACAGGCGGCGCAATGATTGGTTCTTGCCTTGGAGTAATTACGTCACTTATCTATTTGAGAATGAAGTATGTAAAAAGTATATATCGTTATAAAAGTAATACATATTCACTACAAGATTTTAAAGATAATGCAAAAAAGATACTTCAGGTCTCGATTCCAATTGCAGTTGGAGCATTATCGATGCCGGTGTTAAATTTAGTTGATTCTGTAACGATTCCACATATGTTGTATGAATCTACTACAACGATTCAAGAACAATTTGGTATATATAGTCGTGGATTTGCGTTTACACAATTAATTGTCGTGTTTGCAAGTGCGATGGTATTTCCGTTAATCCCATTGTTAACTGCTGCATTAACAAAGAAAGATAGAGTGTTAGCAAAACAAACAATTGAACGGACAAATGAGCTTGCTCATGTTTTAACAACGCCGATAACAATCTGGCTCATGGCACTTACAATCCCGTTAAATGTTGGATTGTTTACAGATGCGAAAGGGAGCGGAATGTTAGCTATTTTAATTGGTAGTTCGTATTTTACGTCACTTATGGTATTATCAATAGGAATTTTGCAAGGAATTAACCGTTCTAAGCAAGCGGCGTGGATAGTTGTTGGAGCGAGTTTTGTAAAAGTCATATTAAATATAGTACTTGTAAGTCAATTTGGTATAACTGGTGCGGCTTATAGTACACTTATCATATATATCATGATTTGTATCGTAAACTATATATACATTCGAAAAGAATTGGCTTATTCGATTCACATGGGGAGATTTTTTGCTGTAATTGGGGTATCTAGTATAGTAGGTATAGGATTGTATTTCACATCTACTTTCATAAATGTGGTAGATTCTAGACTTATTGCAATAATATATAGTGGTGTAGCATTTTGTGTGGCCTTGTTCATATATGGCATATGCGCATTAAAGTTGAACTGGATATCCAAAAAGCAAATCCCATTTTTACGTAAGTAAATGAGTCCATAAATGAGTATGGCTATTTGTATGTTTGTGAAAGAAATCAATTTAAAGTTATCCAACTTTTCTTATTAAAGAGTTGATAGCGATTTGTTGAATGACAAAAAGTTGATTGCGAAATGTTGGAGGAGATTAAGAGTGCGGTTAGTTTTATCAGGATATTATGGTTTTTATAATGTTGGGGACGAAGCAATTTTGCAATCAATTATTAAAGCGCTACATGAAGAGGATCCTACTCTTGAGCTTGTTGTACTTTCGAATGACCCCGACTATACAAGAAAAATGTACGGTGTAGAGGCAGTAAATCGCTGGGATATAAGAGCAATTTATAAGGAAATAAAGAGAAGTAATGGCTTAATTAGCGGAGGAGGAAGCCTCCTTCAAGATAAAACGAGTATTAAAAGTATTTTGTACTATACGGGTATTATGCGAATTGCTCGTTTTTTGAAGAAGCCGTATTATATTTATGCGCAAGGAATTGGTCCAATTACGAAAAGACAAAATCGTTTATTAGTGAAATGGCAAGTATCAAAAGCGGAATATATATCAGTTCGTGATGAAGATTCATTTTTGTATTTAAAAGAAATTGGTATTAAGAAGGATATCGAACTAGTTCCAGATCCAGTATTGGCATGTCAACCAGAAGGAATGAAGTCGGAGTGGTTGCAAAAACATGCGATTCAAGGGAAAGTAATTGCAGTTAGTGTGAGGTATTGGGACGCGAAAGAAGATTATATGAAGAAGCTAGCAGATACGCTGAAAAAATTTAAGCGTGATGGATACCATATTTTATTCGTACCAATGCATGGACCATTTGATCAAAATGCATCACGCGATATTATTAATTTAATGGGAGAAGAAGCTCATATGCTTCCGTATAAGCTCGATATTCATGAGAAAATTTCAATTTTGTCGGAATGTTCGCTTCTAATCGGTATGAGACTTCATGCGCTCATACTATCTGCGGTTGCTAATATTCCTATGGTCGGTATTTCATATGATCCAAAGATCGATTCATTTTTACAACAAGTAAATCAGCCGATTATCGGAAACGTAGATGGTGATTGGACGTCTGAAACTTTGTATAATGTCGCAACGAAGCAATTAGAACAAAAAGAATATGTACAAGAAACATTGGAACAAAGAGTAGAAGAATTACGAGAGCAAATTTCAACAGCGTCTCGATACATCATAAGTGACTTGAATTCAAAAGAGTTCAAAAAAAGAGGAATGGGATCTTAATTTAAGAGGACATCCTCTTTTTTATTTTTTGAAAAAAGAAAATGTCGAAAGAAAAAAATAAATTTGTAGAAAAATGTCGAATTACGTAAGTGATTGTAAACGTATGCTCATAAAAAAAGAAGTTTGAGAGATAAGATGTATGTTTAAAAATCTTAACATTAATATATATTGAATGTTCGTATTTAGCGTTTTATTTAGTAAATGATAAAAAATAGGTATGGTAATTTTGGAAAATCTGATGGTAATAAAAATGTCGAATCATAGAAAAATAAGTTGTCGATTAATGTCGTAATATCTCTATAGTTAGATGTTGTAATTGGAAAGCTTTTTCTGTTATAGTTGTAAATGGTTATAAGAAGTTTGTTATAAATGTAATTCTGACGCGTTTTTCTATTCATTTAAAATATTCTGATTTTTAGATTTGGATCCTTTAAAATGAAAGTCGAAAAAACGATCGTTTCGAATTGTGAAAATTCACTTTTTTGTCGAATTTAAGGTTTTAAATTAGATGAAAAGGGTGTATGATTCTTTAATACGGGATATTCTATTATTCTGTATAAGGAATACTTTAACCACATTTATATCTACTAGTTTCAAAAATAAATAGAATATCTATTTAAAACAGTATGGAACTAGTATTACATTCCTAAGGAGGAAATATATAAAATGGCAAAGACTAACTCTTACAAAAAAGTAATCGCTGGTACAATGACAGCAGCAATGGTAGCAGGTGTTGTATCTCCAGTAGCAGCAGCAGGAAAATCATTCCCAGACGTTCCAGAAAAATTCTGGGCAGAAGATTCTATTAACTACTTAGTAGAAAAAGGCGCAGTTAAAGGTAACGACAAAGGAATGTTCGAGCCTGGAAAAGAAATCACTCGTGCAGAAGCAGCTACAATGATGGCTCAAATCTTAAACTTACCAATCGATAAAGATGCTAAACCATCATTCGGTGATTCTCAAGGCCAATGGTATACTCCATTCATCGCAGCTGTAGAAAAAGCTGGCGTTGTTAAAGGTAAAGGCGAAGGCGTATTCGATCCAAACGGAAAAATCGACCGCGTTTCTATGGCTTCTCTTCTTGTAGAAGCTTACAAATTAGATACTAAAGTAAATGGTCCTCTAGAAACTAAATTCGATGATTTAAAAGATAGCTGGGGTAAAGATAAAGCTAACATCCTAGTTAAATTAGGAATCTCTGTAGGTACTGGCGACAAATGGGAGCCAAATAAATCTGTAACGAAAGCAGAAGCAGCTCAATTTATTGCTATGACTGACAAGCAGTTCGGACAAAAAGAAGAAGCTAAAGTTGAGTCTATTAAAGCAGTAAACGCTAAAGAGATCGAAGTTAAATTCGGTACTGAAGTTAAAGATTTAGCTGAGTTAAAAGAAAATAAGTCTGCTAACTTCTCAGTAGTAGAAGGTTCAAAAGAACTTGAAATTGAAAAAGTTGAGTTAAGCAAAGATAAAAAATCAGCAACTATTACATTAAAAAATGCACTTGTAAATAAACAAGCTTATGTTGCACATGTTAAAGATGTTAAATCTGTAGATGGAAAAGACATTCCAAAAGCATTAGAAGTAATCTTCTTTAACGATGAAGTAGCTCCAACTGTATCTACAGTATCTACTCCAGATGGAAATGTTAAAGTTGTATTCAGTGAAAAATTAAGTGGAGATGAAGTTATTGTTGTAATTAACGGTAAACAAATCAAAGCTACGCCTGCTGGCAATGCAGTTACATTAACAAAAGCTCAAGTTGAAGATGTAGTTAAAAATGGCGAAGCATTTAACGTAATCGTGACTGGTGCTACAGATTTAGCTGGTAACAAAATGGAAATGTACGAAGGTAAAGCTACGTACAAAGTAGAAAAAGATGTTACAGCTCCAGAAGTTAAAGATATTAAAGTGAAAGAACTTGTTGGTGGAAAAGCTACTTTAGAAGTAACATTCTCAGAAGAGCTTATTAAAGATGGTCAAGGTACAGTAGTAGTTAAGAAAGATGGAAAAGTACTACCTAACACGGAAATCGCACTTACTGACGATCAAACAAAAGCACTTGTAACAGTGCCAGCTGCTCTTACAGAAAAAGAAACATCTGTAAACCTTACAGTTGAATTTACTGCTTACAAAGATTTAGCTAACAACGTAGGTCAAAAAGTATCTAAAGAAGTAAAAGTTACAAAAGATGTTGTAGCTCCTAACTTCGTAAAAGTTGTAGCAGAAAAAGATCAAAAAGCTACATTTACATTTGATAAAGAAGTAAATGTTGACACAGCTAAATTTGATAAATCAGTTGTTCGTATCATTAATCAAGATACAAGCGAAGATGTAACAACAAAAGTGACTGTAGAAGCTGCGAAAGATAATAAAAAAGGTATCACTGTAACATTCCCAGCTGCAGGTAACTATAAAGTTTCTGCTTCAAAAGGATTTATTCAAGATACAGCTGGTAATAATTCAGCAGCATTTACTGCAGATGTAAAAATTGAGAAAAACAAAGAAGAAGAAGTAGTAGTTGATAAAGTAGCTCCAAAGGTAACAGAAAAAGCATTCAATAAGGCTGAAAATACTATTACAGTGAAATTTGATAAAGTAGTAAAAGGTGGCCAAGGTGCAGAATCAGCTGCTAACGTAAACAACTACACATTAGCAGGAGCTAAATTACCAGAAGGTACACTAATCACTTTATCTGGTGATACTGCTACAATCGAATTACCAAAAACATTCACTTTCGAAAAATCAGAAACAGTGAAATTTACAGTAGCTAATGTTGCAAATGCATCTGGTGTGAAAATGGGTACAACAAACCTATTACTAGAAGTTAAAGATACAAAAGCTCCTGAATTCAAATCAGCTAAAGTTTCAAATGTAGAGAAGAAAGAAGTAACTCTTACATTCTCTGAAGCTGTAAAAGTTGATGCAACTGATCTTGTGTTTGACTTAAATGGTGTGCCATTTACGGTAGCGGCAGACTCTGCTAAAGCAGCAAAAGAAACTGCTTCTAAAGAAGTAGTACTTAAGTTAGAAACTGCAGAGAATGTTAACTTTGCAACTGGTACATTAACTCTTAAAGCTAAAGAACTTAAAGATAATGCAACTTTAAATACAGTTGACACAGAAAATAACAAACTTGTTGCTTTCAAACCAGTAACAGTAACTCGCTAATTGAAATTTATTTCAATAGAAAGAGCCCACAACATGTGGGCTCTTTTTTTATATAAAACGAGCTCTAAAAAATAAATCATATTTTGCAGATTAGTAGTTAGCTCTATTGAGAAACAAATCAAAAGCGCTTTCAAAAATAGAAGAATACCTCATTGATATGTAAATTTTTTGTAAATTAACACCTTTTTCTGTTAAAAAAACATTCGAAAAGAAGAAAATAATGTCGAAATGAAATAGTTTCAGTCGAATGCAGTCTGAAAATTGTATTTATTGTAAAAAATATTTAGGTGATAAAGTGTAAATATGTGCTATAATTCCAATTGTGTATTCGATATGAAAAATATACGAAGCGCAGTGAGAGTGGTTTATAGGAAAACAGTTTATTCATTTCTATATTTTAGTATTATTAATATGCTAATAATACGATTAAAAGACTGAATTATCAGAATGTGTCGAATCTTCTTTTGAGAAAGTTCTTGATAACGAATGGTTTTGTATAGTATGATGAACTTGTTTCAGGAAATGGTATTTAAACCTTATATTTACATTAAACGGTTTGTATCATTTTTTATGTGAACTACTTTTCATTATAGTGTTTTTGTTTATGTTTTTATTGTTTTATGGCTTTTTTAACTAGCTAGTTTTCAAATTTAATATGATATGAAACTAGTAGCATATTCCTGAAGGAGGAAATTTATAAAATGGCAAAGACTAACTCTTACAAAAAAGTAATCGCAGGTACAATGACAGCAGCAATGGTAGCAGGTGTTGTATCACCAGTAGCAGCAGCAGGTAAATCATTCCCAGACGTTCCAGCTGGACATTGGGCAGAAGATTCTATTAACTACTTAGTAGATAAAGGTGCAATTGTAGGTAAGCCAGACGGTACATATGGTCCAACCGAATCAATCGATCGTGCTTCTGCAGCTGTAATCTTCACTAAAATTTTAAATTTACCAGTTGATGAAAATGCTCAACCTTCTTTCAAAGATGCTAAAAATACATGGGCTGCTAAATATATCGCAGCAGTTGAAAAAGCTGGTATCGTTAAAGGTGACGGCAAAGAAAACTTCTATCCAGAAGGAAAGATTGACCGTGCTTCATTTGCTTCTATGTTAGTAAGTGCTTATAACTTAAAAGATAAAGTTAATGGCGAGTTAGTTACAACATTTGATGATTTAAGAAAACATTGGGGTGAAGAAAAAGCAAACATCCTAATTAACCTTGGAATCTCTGTAGGTACTGGTACGAAATGGGAGCCAAATAAAACTGTAACTCGTGCAGAAGCAGCTCAATTTATCGCATTAACAGATAAAAAATATGGTAAAAAAGATAATGCACAAGCATATGTAACAGATGTGAAAATTTCTGAACCAGCGAAATTAACATTAACAGGTACTGGTTTAGATAAACTTTCTGCTGATGATGTAACTCTTGAAGGAGATAAAGCTGTTGCGATTGAAGCAAGCGCTGATGGTACTTCTGCTGTAGTAACACTTGGTGGCAAAGTAGCTCCTAATAAAGACTTAAGCATTAAAGTTAAAAATCAATCATTCGTAGCGAAATTCGTATACGAAGTGAAAAAATTAGCTGTAGAAAAACTTACATTTGATGATGATCGTGCTGGTCAAGCAATTGTCTTCAAATTAAACGACGAAAAAGGTAACGCTGATGTTGAGTACTTAAACTTAGCAAACCATGACGTCAAATTTGTAGCAAATAACTTAGACGGTTCACCAGCAAACATTTTTGAGGGTGGAAAGTCAACTTCTTCTACAGGTAAACTTGGTGTTGGCCTTTCTCACGGTGATTACAAAGTAGAGGTTCAAGTTACAAAACGCGGTGGTTTAACTGTTTCTAACACTGGTATTATTTCAGTGAAAAACCTTGATACACCAGCTTCTGCAATTAAGAGTACTGTATTTGCGGTAGATGCAGATAAAAACGGTGTAGTATACGGTAATACATTGACTGGAAAAGACTTCAAACTAAACAGCCAAACGTTAGTGGTTGGTGAAAAAGCACAAATCCATAACGTAGTTGCTACAATCGCTGGAGAAGATAAAGTAGTTGATCCAAACTCAATTAGCATTAAATCTTCAAACAGCGGTATTATCTCTGTAGTAAACAACTACATTACAGCTGAAGCTGCTGGTGAAGCTACACTTACTATTAAAGTAGGCGACGTTACAAAAGACGTTAAATTCAAAGTAACGACTGGTTCTCGTACGTTAAAATCAGTAAAAGCTAATCCAGATAAATTACAAGTTGTTCAAAACAAAACATTACCTGTTACTTTTGTAACAACTGACCAATATGGTGATCCATATGGTGCGAAATCTAATGAAATTAAAGAAGTTCTTCCACAAACAGATGTAGTTCTTTTAGAAGATCAAAAAAATGGTAAAGAAAAATTTGATGTAGTAACAACTGATGCTGGTTCAATTGGAATTAAGACACTTGGTGTTACAGGTAAGTCTGTTGGTGAAGGTACAGTACACTTCCAAAACCTTAACGGTGAGACTTTAGGTTCATTATATGTGAACGTAACAGAAGGTAACGTTGCATTTAAAAACTTTGAACTTGTATCTAAAGTAGGTAAATACGGTGAATCACCTGATTCAAAACTTGACTTAAATGTTTCTAACACAGTTGAGTATCAATTATCTAAGTACACTTCAGATCGTGTATACTCTGATGCTGAAAACTTAGAAGGTTATGAAATTGAATCTAAAAATCCAGCAGTAGCTACAGCTGAAATTGTTGGAAATAAAGTTGTTGTTAAAGGTTTAAAACCAGGTAAAGTTGATATCCACTTAACGAAAAATGGTGCAACTGCTGGTAAAGCGACATTAGAAATCGTTCAAGAGAAAATCGCTATTAAATCTGTAGACTTCAAACCAGTTCAAACAGAAAACTTCGTTGAGAAGAAAATTAACATCGGTACTGTATTAGAACTTGAGAAGAGTAACCTTGATGATATCGTAAAAGGTATTAACTTAACAAAAGAAACACAACATAAAGTACGTGTTGTGAAGTCTGGCAAAGATAAAGGAACTCTTTACCTTGATACAAATGGTAATGCTCATTATGACATCTTTGACCAAAAACTTGGCGATGTAACAGTAACAGCATCAAGTGATTCAGTATTCAACAACTTTAAAGCAGATATTTATGATGCTTTAACTACGAAGTACACTGACAAAGGTACATTAGTATTCAAAGTATTAGGCGATAAGAATATTGTAACAAGTGAAATTGGTTCACAAGCAGTACAAGTGAACGTTCTTAACAATCCAAATCTATAAGTCGATTATAGATAAAGTAAAAAATCAGTGGGGATTCATCCCCGCTGATTTTTTTAATAGAAAGAAGGCTCTTGTAAAAATACAAGAGCCTTCTTTCTATTTCTTAAACTTAAACATATCCCCGCTCAAATTCGAATCACTATACACGAACAATACCATGTTAATGTTGTTGTCTTGAATGTATTGATATACATCTTTTTCGTGATAGTGACGCAGGTCGAGGATAGATGTGTGTTTGAAACTTTGTGCTAAGTGTGGCACGATTGCGTTTGCGAATGAGTCTTTTAGGACTAGGGCGCGTACTTCATTTTGTGCATTGTTATTTTCGATGACGATTTCTGGATAGTCATCTGTGTAATAACCTGCGTATGATGTTGTATCTTTTTGTTTTTCTACGCCGTATATTTCATCTAAGTTTTGGTGAACGGTACCTTGCACATCTTTTGCGGTTACGCTTGTGAAGTTGAAACCGTCTTTCGGTGTGTAGTAGCATAATTTTTCACCATTGGCATCGATGAGTTGGTATAGTTGGTTGTTAAAACTTCCGACTAAATGTTTATTTTGCGCACATGTCTGAGTGTAGTCTTCTTTTTTTATTTCTTTTCCTTTATATATAGAAGATTGTTGCCCGATTGTGTTCATTATATATTGGTAACCTAAGAAGGCACCGTCCATATTCCAATGATGATCTGTTTTGAAATACATGTCTTGTATTTCTTCGTTTGTATAGTTCTGTTTAAAGTGTTCCATAAGTTTTATTGGCTTTACGTCTGCCGGAAGCTTCTTTAGAAAGTAATTTAAATTTTCCTGTGCATATGTATGGATATGAGAAGGTAATTTAAATGATAATGCATTCGTTTTTGACGGTGGTAAAGCAAAGTAAAACTCAACGTTTTGTTCTTTTAAAAACTGAGATAAATCGTTTATAGCGGGCATGGATTGGTCAATTTCATTATATTTTTTTGTCCACGCCGGGTTTTTCAGGAGCCATTTATCATCAGTTAAAATAATGTCGTTAATGAGAGATTTGCCCATATTAATTTGAGCAATTGTATAGTTTTTAATAAGCTCATCTCGTCCGATTAGTTGATCATTTGTGTATGTTTCGACATCTTTAAAGAAGCTACCAGTTAGGAGAGCTTCTTTCGTAAGTGCTGGTTTTTGAGCGAGCGGCCGATTTTCAACTGGTGAAATGTCTCGGTCTGTTTTGAGTAACGATAATATGCCAAATGAAAAGATAATGGTGAGAAAACCGATAAACAGGATGAGGTTCCCCAATTTTTTCATAATAACGTTTCCTTCCTACATCAGTTAAAACCTGAAATAAATAAATGGATTATATGTTGAGTTAATCAAGTACATAACCGAAATCATAAATAATGTTAGTAATAATATAGGACGTACAAATTGCATTGTGAACATATACGTTTTTGGCGCAAGTTCTAGTATGTTTTTCATTCTTTTTAAAATTGGTGTCGCTGCGATAAAGGCAATGAGAAATACGATAATGTATTCATGTACGTATAACATCGTATTGTCATCGATGAAAGATTGGCCGCTTATGCCGAACATCGCTTTTAAATATTGGAACGAGTAAGCGAAATTGTCAGCTCGGAAGAAGACCCAACCGATCATAACGATTAGTAATACGTATGCATGTTGCAGCGGCTTCCATAGTTTGTTTAATATTTTTTCGAATCCAGCTTTTTCAATTGAAATAATAAAGCCGTAATATAAGCCCCAGGCGATAAATGTCCAGCTCGCCCCGTGCCATAAACCAGTTAACCCCCATACGATGAAGAGGTTACGATAATTCGCTAGTTTTGAAACGCGGTTTCCGCCGAGCGGGATATATATGTAATCGCGGAACCAAGAGCCGAGTGTAATATGCCATCTTCTCCAAAACTCTGAAATAGATTTAGAGATGTACGGATAGTTGAAGTTTTTCGGGAAATCAAATCCGAACATTTTTCCAAGTCCGATTGCCATATCAGAGTATCCTGAGAAATCGAAATAAATTTGCAGGGTATAGGCGATAATACCGATCCATGCCGTTCCAACACTCATTTCAGATGGTGGTAAGGCAAAGATTTTATCAGCGACGAATCCAACTTGGTTAGCGATTAATATCTTTTTTGCTAGTCCGAGAACGAAAATTTGAATGCCTTCTGTGAATCGTTCAAAAGAATGGATGCGCGTTTTAATTTGCTCAGCGACGATATTGTAACGAACAATTGGTCCGGCAATAAGCTGAGGGAAAATAGAGATATATAGTGCTAAGTTAAGTGGATTTTTTTGAACATCCCCATCTTTACGGTATATATCGATGACATAGGACATCGCTTGGAATGTATAAAATGAAATTCCAATTGGTAGTGGAATAGGTTCCACATGAATAGATAAGTGCAAGACGTTGTTTAAAATGTCTGTGAAAAATGAAATATACTTAAAATAAGAAAGTAATAGTATATTTCCGACTACAGCCATAATTAAAAATGTGACTTTCATATTTTTTCGTTTATCATAATGATGCACGAGTAGGCCGAAGCAGTAGTTTAATACGATGGAAAAGAGCATTAAAAGAACGAAACGTGGTTCGCCCCATGCATAGAAAATTAAACTAAATGCAAGTAATACGAAGTTACGTAGCTCGGCACGCACTATAAAATAGAGAAATAATACGAGAGGTAAAAAGATAAATAAGAAAATCGAACTACTAAATACCAAAGGACTCTCCTCACTTTTTCGAAATACATTTCGTACAAAAAAACCGACATATCTATTATATATTCTTTTTTATAATAGCGCCTTTAATATTTTAGCATGTTAATAATTCGATTAAAATAATTATTCTATATAATAGAAGGAAAGCGGTATGGAATCCTTTTGACACCCACTATCTGGATAAGATAAGATGAATAAGGTGTGATTTGTTTAGAAGGGAAGAGATGGTGTGTTATTTAACTCGTTTGAGTTTATTTTTTTATTTTTACCGATAGCATTTCTTTTATATTTTTTATTAAATAAATTTGGACAAACTACTTTAGCGAAAGCTTGGCTTGTGGCAGCATCTTTATTTTTCTATAGTTATTGGAACATAAAGTATTTGCCGCTTATGTTAGTATCGCTCATTGTGAACTACTTTATCGGAATGAGGCTCGTGAAGCATAAGAGTAAACTTCTTTTAACAGTAGGCTTACTATTTAATATCGGAATGCTTAGTTATTTCAAGTACTATGATTTCTTTTTGCAAAATGTAAATTCGTTATTTGGAACTCATTTTACATTATTATCATTAACGTTACCGCTTGCGATTAGTTTCTATACATTCCAAAAGATTGCGTTTTTAGTAGATACATATCGCGGGGAAACGGAGGCATGTCATTTTCTTGATTACGCTCTGTTTGTAACATTTTTCCCGCAACTTATTGCAGGACCAATTGTACACCATGCGCAAATTATGCCGCAATTTGCGGATCGTAGTAAAAAGCGTTGGCAATCAAATTATATCGTTCTCGGTATTTTTGTATTTGCCATCGGTATTTTCAAGAAAGTAGGGATTGCAGACGTTTTATCTCCTGTCGTACGGGAAGGGTTTGATGTACAGCAGTCGCTAACCTTTGTTGAAGCTTGGCTTTCATCATTAGCGTTTACATTCCAGTTATACTTTGATTTCAGTGGATATAGCGATATGGCAATTGGAATTGCGTTAATGTTCAACATTAAATTGCCTCAAAACTTTAACTCACCGTATAAAGCGGTGAGTATACAAGACTTTTGGCATCGTTGGCATATGACATTAAGCCAGTTTTTAACGAAATATGTGTATATTTCTCTTGGAGGAAATCGAAAAGGTATTACGCGTACATACGTCAATATTATGATTGTCTTCTTAATAAGTGGACTTTGGCATGGGGCTGGTTGGACATTTATTTTCTGGGGATTTCTGCACGGATTAGCTTCTGTCGTTCATCGTTTGTGGAACAAAGCAGGAGGGTGCATGCCGGCCTGGGCGGGATGGCTCGTGACGTTTTTCTTCATTAATATAACGTGGGTATTCTTTAGAGCAACATCGATGCATGATGCGGTGAAAGTGTTAAAAGGAATGTTTGGATTTAATGGATTCGAACTAGCCAATAGCGTATTCCCGGTATTTGTTATTGAGAAGCTACAATTTTTAAAAGGGTACGGTGTTTCATTTACTGAAGCATACCATGTTTCATTATTAAATACGGAAATAGTAGCGTATATTTTCGGAGCATTATGTATTAGTTTCTTCTTAAAAAATTCAATTCAGTTAAAAGACTCATTCCGTCCGACAGTATGGACGGCGTTATTTACTGCAATATTACTTGTGTATAGTGTATTGCATTTAACGAGTATTAGTGAGTTTTTATACTTTAATTTCTAGGTGGAGAATATGAAAAACAAACAGTGGCTTATTTTCGTTTTTGTATGTGTTTTTGTTCCACTTGCAGGTGTTGGAATATTTAATGGCTATGCAGATTCACTTTGGTTATTCTCTCATAAAAATAAGTGGAATAATGTTCAGTTTGGGTTTAATGAGAGACAACAAAAAACGAATTATATAACATATCGTCCGTTTACTTATGATGGCGTTATACTTGGCAGTAGTAGAACAACGTTTATCAATGAAAATGATTTTACTGGATTAAACGCATTTAATTATGCGGTAAGTAGTACAGATCCGCGTGAGTACGATGCGTACATTGAATATGCAAAAGAGAGAAAAGGTAGTGAATTATCTTCTATTGTAATTGGTTTAGATTTCCTTGGAACGAACAAAAATAGAGAAATCGGTTTTGAAAAGCCAGAAGTATATATTAATGAGGCACAAAGCTTACTATATCCAATTAAATCGTATGTGAGTATGGATGGGATTACATATTCCCGAAATACAATTCAAAACTCCATTCATCACAATAAGACTATTGATGTATATAATCGCGATAACATAAAATCGATGCGTGAGTATACGAAAGAAGAGCGTGACACACAAATTGCCGCGCAAGTAGATAAATTTAGTAGAGAGATTTATGGCGGGAATTATGAGTATCAAAATATGAAGGGAATATTAGGAACTGTAAAATCTCATAATCCAAATACAAAGTTTTATATTTTTACAACTCCTGTTTCAGAGCCATTGTTCCGTGCGATGATTCAATCAGGGCGTTGGGAAGATTATAAAAGGTGGCTCCATGATGCTGTCGATGTATTTGGAGAAGTGCATCATTTCATGTATTTAAATTCAGTAACAAAGAACTTAGATAACTATATGGATGGACATCATTTCAGACCAGAAGTCGGAAAGATAATTGCACATAAAGTTGTAAATGAAGAAAATCGTAATGTGCCGAAAGATTTCGGTATTGTTATTACGAAGGATAATATTGATGAGGTGCTGGAGCAGATTCATGCATCGTTTCAATAGAAAGAAATAGTTTTGTTTCAAAGATCGAATCGTTATGTGATTCGATCTTTTTTTAGTAGTCCACAAAAAATTTAATTAAGCGAGAAAAAGCAATTATGACCGGAGTAGAAAGAAGCAGCATCCAAATAGATGCTGCTTCTTTCTATTCTATTTCTAAATCAACAATTAAGTAGGCAAGTATAACGATGAAAAAAATGCTAACAGATGGCGCTGTTAATACGTGACCAGACATAAAGCCGATGCCAAGTGATAGGATGAGTGTACTAGATAATAGCATATATTTTACAGTTATAATTTTCTTAAAGTTTGTGATCATACGGATGAATAGTTTAATACCGAAGTATAGAAGTGGTATTAAGTAAATAAGGAAACCGATAATTCCAAAGGCGAAAAATAGGTCATGGAAGTCCATTTCAATTAATTTAATTTTAACTGTGTAGTTACCAGCGTAACCCATTCCAAAAAGTTTTTGTGAGAGCGGTGCTTCTTTATAGTATTGTTTGTATACTTTTAAGAATTTGTCCCGATCACTATAAATTAAACTCTTCACTTCAGAGTCTGTTAGTTCACCTTTTGCGTGTTTTTTTGCATCCTCTGGATTTTCTTTAATTACTTTTCCTTCTTTTTTATCCTGTTCTTCTTGTACTGATTTTTTGTATTCGTATATTTGCATGTGGATTCCCATATTTTTTGCGATAGGAGTATGCGGTGTAAGAACAATTAAACCGCATAGTACAACTGCTGCAACGATGGTGTTTACAAGATATGTGAATCCTTTTTTTTCTTTTTTACGGTTTATTATATATTCAATGAACGAGAAGAAAAGTGCTACGCCTAATGTTAGCACAATTGCACCATATCCAACTTTTGTTCCGACCATAATACTTGCATACATCGCAAGTATTGTTGGAATCCAGTAATATATTTTCGAGAAAGAAGTTGTTTTATAAATCGAATATAAGACAACGATTGGGAACATAATCGCGAAGAGAGCACTTAAATCATTTCCAGCAAAGAACCATCCTCTTGAACCAATTTTTGAGTGAGGATAGCTTGGGAAATCAGTGCCAGTTTGCATTGCGATAATCATTGTGATGCTTAAAATTAAAGTTGCATATAAGAAATATGTAATGATTTTATGAAACACATATTCTTTATTTTTTAGCTCTTTAAAGACGATAATATATCCAAACAGTAGCACAATTGGATATATGCTCTTTAAAATAAATTTAACTTCTTCTCCAAATGAAACTGGAGATTTAACCATCATATTATTTACAAGACCGATTGCCAGTGCAATTCCGAGTAAACATAAATAGAGAATGTACTTTTTCGCGCCTTGTTGTTTATGATGAAGAAGTAGATAACCTAATGCAAGAAGCATAAAGGCGAAACGGACTACGATTCCGACTGTTGCGCTCATGTGTAATATATAGATTGAAAAAGACGTTAATAAATCTAAAATTGGTTGAAACACGATGAATAGCAGTAGGAAATGCGGGAAGTAGTTATCCGTCTGTTTTAACTTAGTAACCATATGTTCCTCCATTTCTTCATTCCTTTATTTCAGCACCCCTCTATATAATAGGAAGGGGAATGAATTTCTATATTTAATTTTTATATCAGACTTAAGAATACACCATTTCATTGTAATGGTAAATAGATGAAGAGCCGGGATAAACCGACTTTAATTTCTATATTTTTCAACGAAATTGTATGTTTTATGCAAGGTGATATACAAATTACGAGATTATTAGACAGAAAATTAAGAAAAAAGAAGGGTTTTTCACATCCTTTCTATAATTATATAAGTATAATCTTTGTCCCGCTTTAATGGGCAGTAAGACCCCCACCTCAAAATTCAGAGAAAGCAAAGAAGTTAGGTGGGGAATCAACTGCCCATAAAAGTCCGATTGGTTCAACTAATAATCAGTGGAGTGGGGGATGAAGAAAACCCCCACTCCACTGATTAAAGTTTCACTTTATGTAGAAAAGAGGGGTATATATAATGGAAGTAACAAGTAAAACAGAATCTGTCATTGTGAAATATGAAGGGCACGTTGCAACGGTTATGGTCAATCGCCCAGAGGTGTTAAATGCATTAGATGAGCCAACGTTAAAAGAGTTATTACAAAAGCTGAAAGAAGTAGCGGAGAGTTCTGCACACATTGTTGTGTTATGCGGGAACGGCCGTGGTTTTTCTGCGGGTGGAGATATTAAATCGATGCTTTCAAGTAATGATGAAAGCAAGTTTGATGGTATTATGAATACTATCTCTGAAGTCGTTGTGACTTTATATACGATGCCAAAGCTCGTTATTAGTGCTATTCATGGACCAACTGCTGGTCTTGGATTAAGTATTGCACTAACAGCTGACTATGTGATGGCAGATATATCATCCATTATTGCGATGAACTTTATTGGAATCGCTTTAATTCCAGATGGTGGCGGCCATTTCTTCCTTCAGAAGCGCGTTGGTGAAAATATGACGAAGCAAATTATTTGGGAAGGAAAGAAATTATCGGCGAGCGAAGCGCTTGATATCGGTTTAATTGATGAAGTAATCGGCGAAGATTTCCAAACGGCTGTGAAGCAAAAAATTAGTGAATGGTCACAAAAGCCAATCAAAGCGATGATTCAAACGAAGCAAATTTTATGTGAAGTAAATCGCTCCAATTTAGAACAAACGCTGCAGCTTGAAAAACGCGGCCAATATGCGATGAGACAAACAGCGGATCATAAAGAGGGCATCGCTGCATTTTTAGAAAAACGTTTGCCAGCATTTAAAGGAGAATAAAGTGTAGTGGTAGTTTTACTGCCGGCTAATTTAGGATAAAGGGAGAAAGTGCTAACACATTTTAGTATAATTGTGTTAGCACTTTTTTTAGGAGTAATATATGAAGAAAATTATTGGTGTTATCGTTATTATTTTACTTGCATATTATGCTTTGCATAGTACACCATCTCTTGCGGTACGAACTGCACTATTCTTTGAAGGGCATCCAATTGTTGCTTTCTCAGGTGAAGTGGAGAAAGAACGGGATGTGAAAAAAGAGGCGATTCCTGATGAGTACCAAACCTTATATGGCGATAAGAAAGAAGAACCAGAGCATTATTTCTTTCCGGCAGTAAGGGCACACGGATCAGGAATTGATATGTTAAGTGCTTGTGTGAAAAAAGAGTGGTTATTTTATAAGGCAGAGCTCGGCTGCTATTAAACATAGGAGGATTAATGATGTCAGCATATAACAAGTTAGTAAGAGATCGTGTTCCAGAGAAGATTTTAATGTCTGGAAAAACATATACAGCACAAAAATTAACAGGACAAGCATACATACAAGCTTTGGCGAAAATTGGGACAGAAGAAATTCGTGAATTTGCTTCTATGAAAGAGCGTGAACATGCGCTTGATTCTCTTGCGGATGCACTGGAAGTAATCATATCATTAGCGCGTGCAGAAGGTGCAACAATTGAAGATGTAGAACGTCTTCGTAAGCAGAAAGAGATAGAGCGCGGTGGGTTTGAAAGAGGTATTTACTTGTTGGATGTTTCAGAAGAATAGATTTGTAGGGAAAGCATAGCGTTACTCATTAACGCTATGCTTTTTTGTTGCAATTAAACTAATAATGAAGAAGATAGCTGTTAATACCCAGCCGATTGTAATAGAAGTAGTAGTATGAACTGCATAAGAAACTTGTAAACAAAGTAATGATGCTAGAAACCAAATGAGTGCAATGTGTACATATTTTTTTGATATATTCATATTGTATACCTCCTTTTATATACTAAAGTGAATTTTACTATAATTTAGAAAATTAAGCTATATGAGTAGAGGATTTATAGTAAATTCGGTATACTAAATAATAGGAAAAATGAGGAGGAAATGACAATGGCACATCATACGAAAGAAACGATGGAATTGATTAAGGAGCTTGTCTCTATTCCAAGTCCATCTGGAAATACAGAGAAAATTATTCGTTTTATTGAAAACTATGTAAGTGAGTGGAATGTAGAAACGAAGCGTAACAATAAAGGTGCTCTTATTTTAACGGTAAAAGGGAAAAATGATGCACAGCACCGTTTATTAACAGCACATGTTGATACGTTAGGTGCGATGGTAAAAGAAATTAAGCCAGATGGTCGTCTGAGTCTTTCTATGATTGGCGGATTTCGCTGGAACTCTGTAGAAGGGGAATATTGCGAAATTGAAACATCAAGTGGCAAGACGTATACAGGAACGATTTTAATGCATCAAACATCTGTACATGTATATAAAGATGCAGGTGAAGCGAAACGCGATGAGAAAAATATTGAGGTTCGTATTGATGAGCGCGTATTTTCAGCTGATGAAGTACGTGAATTAGGAATTGAAGTAGGAGACTTCGTTTCATTTGATCCACGCGTTCAAATTACAGAGAGTGGATACATAAAATCACGTCATTTAGATGACAAAGTAAGTGTTGCGATTCTATTAAAATTAATTAAGCGATTACAAGATGAAAACGTAACATTACCATATACAACTCATTTCTTAATTTCTAACAATGAAGAGATTGGATACGGTGGTAACTCTAACATTCCAGAAGAAACGGTTGAATATTTAGCGGTTGATATGGGAGCGCTAGGTGATGGACAAGCATCTGACGAGTATACAGTATCTATTTGTGCAAAAGACTCTAGTGGTCCGTATCATTATGCACTACGTAAACATTTAGTAGAGCTTGCGAAAACGAACAATATTGAATATAAAGTAGATATTTATCCGTACTATGGATCGGATGCATCAGCTGCGATTCGCGCTGGATTTGATGTGAAGCATGCATTAATTGGAGCAGGTATTGATTCTTCTCATGCATTTGAGCGTACACATGAAAGTTCGATTGCTCATACAGAAGCACTTGTTTATGCATATGTATTATCAGAGATGATTGCAGAATAAGAAAAGAAATGGGCTACCTCTAGTAGCCTATTTTTTGTTTGCAGAGAAATCGACTTTATTTAACAAAGAGTAAATTAATTGTAATTTATTTTACAATATTAAGAAAGTAGGTTTACTACATAATTCGAGTATTATAAAATAATAGAGGCGCACTAATTTTTTTTGTTCGAATTTGTCGAAATTTATATATTAAGATTACGCGTTATTAAAAGATGATTGTCGAGAGGAGTATTATTTTTTATGAAGTATCGTGCAGTCGCGGCAGGTATTTTAGCCGCAAGTTTATTATCGTCTCCAGTAAGTAGTTTCGCAGCAGCGAAGAAGTTTTCGGATGTTCCTTCATGGGCGCAAGAATCAGTTGATTATTTAGTAGGAAAAAAGGCGCTTGATGGAAAGCCAGATGGAACGTTTTCTCCATCTGAAGCAGTAGATAGAGGATCAGCTGCAAAAATTTTAGCAGTCGTTCTTGGTTTACCAATTGATCCAAAAGCAAAGCCATCTTTTAAAGATGCACAAAACCATTGGGCAGCTCCGTACATTGCTGCAGTGGAAAAAGCAGGTGTAATTAGTGGAGATGGTACTGGTAAATTTAATCCATCAAGCCAAATTAACCGTGCATCTATGGCATCTATGTTGGTACAAGCATACTCATTAGATAAGAAAATTATTGGAGAACTTCCAACACAGTTTAAAGATTTGGAACCTCATTGGGGTAAGAAACAAGCTAATATTTTAGTAGCTTTAGAGATTTCTAAAGGTACGGGAAATGGTTGGGAGCCTGAAGGAACTGTAACTCGTGCAGAAGCAGCTCAGTTTATTGCGATGGCTGATCAAAATAAAACAGATACATCAAAAAGAATGTATATGAACAGAAACTTTATTACATATCATCAACCATCATTATCATCTGGTATTACTGATGTTCAGCATAAGCCACAAATGGTTGTAGTGAAAGAACAAAGAGCAGACGGCTGGTTAAAAATTGTAACAAGTAAAGGTGAGAAGTGGACACCTCTAACAGAAAAAACAGAAACGATTAATGAAGGATTTACTACTTATGAAACAGCTTCACATAGTTCTAAAGTGCTAGGTACATATAATGCACAAACAGTAACGGTTATGGAAGAGAGTGGAAGCTGGATTCGTATCCGCGTAGGCGCTGGTTTCCAATGGGTTGATAAAAATCAATTAAACCCAGTAAAACAAGAGAACTTCTTAGAAGGTAAAGCAATTATTATTGATCCAGGTCACGGTGGAATTGACTCGGGTAATGTTGGTTATTACGAGAAAGAAAGTCAAATCGTATTAGATACATCTTTACGATTACAAAAACTATTTGAGAAAAAGACACCATTTACTGTTAAGTTAACACGTACGAACGATACACGCCCAGGAGTAGATTCTAGTGATTCTTTAAGAAAAAGAGTAGAATTTGCTAATGAAAATAATGGTGATATTTTCGTAAGTATTCACGGTAACGGTTCTACAGGTAAAGATGGACATGGTACAGAAACATTCTATTATGCAGCAGCACCGACAAGATCAACAAATCCACATACGGAAGACAGTCGCTTATTAGCAGAAAAAATTCAAAAGCGCCTTGTAGCAGCTCTTGGAACAAAAGATCGTGGTGTGAAAAAAGATAATTGGTACGTAGTAAAATATAATACAATGCCAGCTGTATTAGCAGAATTAGCATTTGTAGATAATAAGGATGATGCAAATAAACTCGCTACACCAGCACAGAAGCAAAGTGCAGCAGAAGCGATTTATCAAGGTATTTTAGATTATTACGAAGCAAAGGGTAATAACGTATCTTCTTTCCGTTAATACATTAAAAGAGATTGCCAATAGGTAGTCTCTTTTATTTATTAACGTTTCTCTTTATTTCAGGCATGTGATATCATTTAATTTTATATAAGAAAGTATTGTAATTATAACGATATAGAGGATGATCATAGATTGAATAATTATAGGAAAACACCTGCATGTATATATACGTATGCATTTCGTGAGGAGGAGCGTGCTTTATGTTACTTGGAAATGCGCTCGTTCTTTGGAATGGAGTCTCACGTTAATATTTTGAAAAGTGATGTCAAAATTGACCCGAGTAGAAGTCCTTTTATGAAAGAGCGCGTTGAGGTTATGTATGAAGGAGACGACTTAGAAAGTATTTTGGAACAAGTAAAGGAAATTGAATTAGAAGAAATGACGTTTAAAGTTATCTTCGTGAAAATCAATGATCTTGAGGGGGAAAATAAAATAGAGTATGCGGAAAGGCGTATCATTGAACGACGTATTGGAGATTGTATTGATGCGGAAGCAGATGTGCGCAATCCAGAGCGTACTTTTGGTATTGTTCCATTAGGCGGACGTTGGTATTTTGGACATTATGTAGAGAGTAAGCCAGTTTGGTATCATCATATAAAAAAACCACGTAGTTATTCGACATCTCTTAGCACACGCGTTGCAAGATCCGTTGCAAATATTGCGGTGCCAAATCCAGAGGGAGTAAGAGCGATTGATCCGTGCTGCGGCATTGGAACGGTTGTAGTAGAAGCTCTTTCGATGGGAATTAACATCGTTGGTAGAGATATAAGCCCGCTCGTTGCGATTGGAGCGAGAGAAAATATTGCACACTTCGGATTCGATGGGACGATAACGAAAGGCCCGATCGAGGAGATTACGGATAATTACGACGTCGCAATTATCGACATGCCATATGACTTATTTACGCACGCAACACCAGAAAATCAGCTCTCCATTCTTTCAAGCGCGCGCCGCATTGCTAAAAAGGTAGTCGTTGTTACAATGGAAACAATGGACGATATGATTCATGAAGCAGGATTTGAAATTATAGATCGCTGCACTACAAAAAAAGGAACATTTTCTAGACAAATTCTTGTTTGTGAATAAGGAAGAAAGGTCACCCGTTTGGGTGACCTTTTTTATGGTGGTTTGATGTGTGATTGGTTGGTGGAATGGAGGAGGGATTTGGCGAAATTTGTCGGTAAGTCGATATTCCATGTCGAATCGTCGATATCGTTACATTCATATATTACTGTTCTTTTAATTTCTCTTGTTGTGCAAGTAGTAAATTGCGCAAGATGTGTCCGCGGTAACTTTCTAGTTTGCGTCCTTCATGATAACGCACGCCTAATTTTTTTAGTTCAGCTACGTACCAGCCTTTTGTTCCGTAGTACATTGGATCACTTCCTTTTTGCTTTTGAACAGTATATGTGGGAGGGGGAGAGAATTTTCTTTTTTATTCATGAAATTTGCGAAAGTGATTATTGAATATTCTGTCTACTTGTATTATGATTAACTTATTATCGGATGACAGTGATTAGCCTCTCTGCAAGCCCGGATATATGTTTTGAAAAGAAAATAGCGGAACTTCTTTCCACTTGAACTTCCTTAGCAGGAGGACGAGCCATAAGGATAGGGGCAGTAAAATTCAATGCGGTTGTATGCGTTGTTTTTCTGGCTCTTTTTATTTTTATTTAAATTAGGAGGGGATTTAAAGAAAGCGTTATCAATAGGTTGTGGCGCACGTTCATGCTAATGGAGGGGCTGGTGAATTGTTTGGCTAAACAGAAAAAGGAGTTACAGAAAGATTTAAGAACACGGCATATAACAATGATTTCAATTGGCGGGGTCATCGGGGGCGGTTTGTTTGTAGGAAGTGGAACGATTATTCAATCGTCGGGGCCGGCTGCAATTTTATCCTACATGATTGGTGCTTTAATGGTTGTGCTCGTGATGCGCATGTTAGGGGAGATGGCAGCGGAAAATCCTGATAGTGGTTCTTTCGCAACGTATGCGAACAAAGCAATTGGACCGTGGGCAGGGTATACGATCGGATGGTTATATTGGTTTAACTGGGTCATTATTATCGCGATTGAAGCGGTGCTTTTAGGCGTAATGATTAATAATTGGTTTCCTTCTGTGCCTGCATGGATCGCGAGTTTAGGGATGGTCCTTTTAATGACGATGACAAATGTGTATTCCGTAAAATTGTACGGTGAGTTTGAATATTGGTTAGCGCTTATTAAAGTGGTAGCGATTGTTGCGTTTTTAATTTTAGGCGTTTCGATGTTCTTTGGTCTCGTTCCGGGGGTGGATAGACCCAGTCTTTCTATTATTACAGAACATGGTGGCTTTTTCCCGAATGGAATTGTTCCTGTCTTGTTGAGCGTTGTGTTTATTTCATTCTCGTTATCAGGGAGTGAAGTTGCAGCGATTGCAGCCGGAGAATCGGAAAATCCAGAGAAGAATGTTATACGAGCTATTAATAGTGTGGTATGGCGTCTGATGCTTTTCTTCGTCGGATCAGTAACGATTTTAGTTATGTTTATTCCGTGGACGGATAAGGAATTATTAAAACTTCCGTATGCAAGTTTATTTAATATGGCAGGAGTACCTGCAGCCGCAGAAATTATGAATGGTGTTGTATTTTTATCGCTACTTTCCGTTATGAACTCAGGGATTTATACGAGTTCGCGTATGTTATTTTCACTTGCGAAAAAAGGTGATGCTCCGTCTGCTTTTGCAAAGTTAAATAGTAGAGGGACACCGGTTATCGCAATTTATGCGAGTATCGTATTTGCTTTTATTTGCGCGATGTTGAAATTTATATCTCCTGATAAACTATTTGCATTTTTAGCGAATAGTTCAGGCGGGGTAACGATGCTTATGTATATGTTCGTTGCTGTTTCACATGTCAAGTTAAGGCGAGAAAGGGAACGAGAAGGGGCCGGGAAGCTGAAAGTGAAAATGTGGTTATTCCCTTATCTCACATATGCAACGCTTTTAATGATTATTACGATATTTGTTTCACAAGCGTTTATAGCAGATATGCGTATGCAGTTTTACATGACATTACTCGCTACGATCCTAGTAATAATCAGTTACTTTTTAAGAGTTAGAAAGTTAGATAAGCAAAAGTTAAATGATTTTACGATGATAAAAGATTCGGAAATTAGCCTAGAGAAAGAATAAGAAAAGGGGTATAGACCATGTTGAAAGAAAAGAAGGATATTATAACTACAAAATCTAGCACATTACATGAAAGAAGAAAAAATGCAGTACCAGAAGGGCCTTACAATATTACAGAGTTGTATGTGCAATCAGCGAAAGGTGCGATTATTACGGATGTAGATGGTAATGAATTAATTGATTTTGCGGGTGGAATTGGTATGCAAAACGTCGGGCATTGTCATCCGAAAGTAGTAAAGGCAATTCAAAATCAAGTAGAATCTTCTATTCATAGTTGTTTTCACGTAGCACCTTATGAAAGTTATATTACACTTGCGGAAAGGCTAAATGAGTTAACGCCAGGAGATTGTAAGAAAAAAACGATGTTTGCGAATAGCGGTGCGGAAGCGGTAGAAAATGCGGTGAAGATTGCTAGAAAAGCTACTGGAAGAAGTGCAATTGTTTCATTTGAGCGTGCATATCACGGGCGTACACTTTTGACGATGTCACTGACAAGTAAGGTGAAACCGTATAAACATGGATTTGGTCCGTTTGCATCAGAAGTATACAAATTACCATATCCGTACTATTACCGCGCGGAAGAAGGACTGTCGCAAGAAGAAGTAGATGCGCAAATTTTAGCGTATTTCGAACGCTTTATGTTAGAGGAAGTAGCAAGTGATAATATCGCTGCGATTATTTTGGAACCGCTTCAAGGAGAAGGTGGGTTTATCGTTCCGACAAGTACGTTCATACAAGGTGTTCGAAATATTTGTGATAAGTACGGAATGATTATGATTGCAGATGAAATTCAAACTGGTTTTGCTCGTACGGGTAGCTTGTTTGCAATGGATCATTTCGGCGTAGCTCCTGATTTAATGACTTTCTCAAAATCAATTGCTGCTGGTATGCCGCTTAGCGCAGTAACAGGAAGAGCAGATTTGATGGATGCACCTGGACCGGGTCAATTAGGTGGTACTTTCTCAGGAAGTCCGGCTGCTTGTGCGGCTGCATTAGCTGTTTTAGATGTAATTGAAGAAGAGAATTTAGTAAATCGTGCTGTAGAAATTGGCGAGCGTATGATGACAGTGTTTCATAGCTGGAAAGAGAAATACGAAATAGTTGGCGATGTGAGAGGCCTTGGCGCTATGACTGCCATTGAGCTTGTAAAGGATAAAGGGACGAAAGAGCCAGCATCAGAAGAAGTGAAAGCGATTATGAAAGAAACGCATAGTAAAGGGGTTATTACGATAAGCGCAGGTATTTATAGTAATGTACTTCGCTTCTTACCACCCCTCGTTATAACGGATGAACAGCTTGAAGAAGGGCTTACTATTTTAGAAGCAGCAATTGCAAAACGATCAAAATAAAAACGGCGGGGGCAGGGGAATGAAGTATTTCAATTATATAAACGGTGAATGGAAAGAACCTTCCACGAATGCATATGTAAAAAACTATAATCCGCATAACGGGGAAGTATTAGGTGAATTTCCGTTTAGTTCAGTAGAAGATACACGAGTCGCAATCGCATCAGCGAAAGAAGCTTTTCATACGTGGCAAAGGTTATCGTTTCAAGAGAGAGCCAGTTATTTATGGAAAGCAGCCGCTATTTTAAAAGAAAAGGTAAATGAAATCGGTCAGGATGTAACGAATGAAGAAGGAAAGACGATTGCAGAAGGAATAGGAGAGACGAGGCGGGCGATTAGCATTCTTGAATATTATGCAGGAGAAGCAAATCAACCAATCGGAGAGATTATCCCGTCTGCGAATGAAAGTACAATGCTTTACAGTAAGCGCGAGGCAGTAGGGCCGGTTGGATTAATTACGCCGTGGAATTTTCCAATTGCAATTCCAGCGTGGAAAATGGCGCCGGCACTTATTTACGGAAATACGATTGTTATTAAGCCGGCTGAAGTGACGCCGAAATCGGTGTACCATCTTGTAAATGCGTTTCATGAAGCGGGCATTCCAGCAGGTGTTATCAATTGTGTATTCGGAAAGGGCTCTGAAGTTGGAGCAGAATTAACAGGGAATCCAGATATACAAGCGGTTTCTTTTACCGGTTCGAATCATGTTGGAAATATCATTCAAAAAGCATCGGTTGAAACGAGAAAGAAAGTACAACTAGAAATGGGCGGGAAAAATCCGTTAGTTGTATTAAAAGATGCTGACATTGAAAAGGCGGTCACTATTGCGATAAAAGGTGCATTTATGTCAACAGGGCAAAAATGTACTGCAACAAGTAGAGTAATAGTAGAAGAGGATATTTATGAAGCGTTCAAGGATCGACTGTTGCAGCGTACAAAAGCTCTTGCAGTTGGGAATCCGTTAAATCCTGATACATTTATGGGGCCCTGCGTTTCAAAGGGACAACAGCAATCTGTTTTATCGATGATTGAAGTTGGAAAGGAAGAAGCTTCTTTACTGTATGGGGGTAGCGTACCGAATGAAACAGAATTACAAAATGGTTATTATGTGTTACCAACTATTTTTGAAAATGTAGATGGGGATGCACGTATTGCGAAAGAAGAAATTTTTGGCCCAGTTATTTGTTTATTTAAAGTGAGTAGTTATGAAGCAGCTGTTTCTTTAGCGAACGATACAGAATACGGACTCAGTGCATCGATTTGTACGAATAATTTAAGTTTGTCGCAACGATTTATTGATGATATGGAAGTTGGAATGGTTCATGTGAATTCAGAAACTGCAGGAGCAGAACCGCAAGTCCCGTTTGGTGGAATGAAAAACTCTAGTGCTGGACCGCGTGAACAAGGAAAAGCGGCGAAAGAATTTTATACGAGAATAAAGACGGTATACGTAGATCAAATATAAACATTAAAAAACATAGTAACGGAGGATGAAATATGCGTAAAGGGACATTTTTTATGGCAGGACATTCGAGACTTCCGAAAGGGATGGCTGTTCGTAGTATGTATGAAACATTAACAATTACAATTGAGGCAGATCATAAATATCATGTCATTATTGAAGCATCGTGTACGCTTGCGACAGAGCACGGTAGGGACTTCGTCGCTCAAATTTTGAGAGGACATAGTTTACGAGATGGTATTGAAGAAATCGTTCAAGATATTACAGATCATTACCAAGGAAAAGCGCAAAATGCGATTGTTAGTGCAGTAAAAGATTTACATCGCCAATATGTAAGTTATTTAAACGATGAACAGCCACAAGGTGAGTACGAGGAAACAACACCATAAAAACTGTCTAGTTTATATAGCCATAAACAAGAGCCAATTGTATTTCTTTTAAAGGGATACGACTGGCCTTTTATATTGAGGAGGCAAAGAATATGAAAAAGTTAAATGACGTGCAGGTTGTAAAGCGAGAGACGAACAAAAGAGGGTGTGCAGAGAACAAAGGGATTTGTAAAATGTGTAAAGTGTGTCGAGAAAATAATAAAAAACGAATTGACAGTTAGAATGTTTTGAATTATTATTTAATTAATAAGATCCATTCGAGAAATTAGCCTTCTCTAAATTCGATCTTGCTTACCTGTTTTACACATATTTTCATATGTACTGTCTATTATTATTGTACTTTAAGAGATTAAAGAACACTCGTAATTATGAGCCAGTTGTATGTATCTGCGATTGTTATGTCGTGGATACGTATGACTGGCTTTTTGCTGTTAGGGCAGTAAGACCGGATCTCAGCATATAGAAGATAAGGATAACTGTCTGTAAAAAGCGTCAATACGTTCTTCATATTTCATTTAGGGAGGAATTAAAATGTCGATTATTACAGAACAAAGTGCGAAAATGAAGTTTGCAAAAAAATATGAGGGGTATGAAATTGTTCCTCATCCAGAGCATAAACGTTTATATCATATCGTTTTAAATCAGCAGTTGCTTAAGCAATTTTTTGAAGAGGTAAAAGAGCATTCAGAGCAGTCACTCCAATACATTCCGTATTCTCGGTTTAATCTTGCGGATAGCATGAGAAAGATTTTTGGGCAATCGTTTATGGATAACATTCGCAGCATTATTCATGACCGTGAAACGGGCGGATTTACGATTGGGGTACAAGGTGAAACTGTAGATCCAGCAGATTACGTGAAATTTGCGACCGCATTAACGCATTTAATTGGAACGCCAAATTTTGATGCGATGACAGGAACATATTATGCTAGATTTAATGTGAAAGATACGGATAGTAGTGATTCCTATCTTCGCCAAGCGTACCGATTATTTACACTTCATACAGACGGAACATTCGTTGATGAACCGACAGATTGGCTTCTTATGATGAAGATTGAAGAACAAAATGCAGTAGGCGGGGAATCACGTTTACTACATTTAGACGATTGGGAAGAACTTCAGAAGTTTAGAGATCATTCGCTCGCATCTGTAAAAATTACGTATAAAGCACCGCCAAGTAAAAACTCGCAAGAAATCGTCTATCGTGAAACATTCTTTGATGTAAATAATGCACCGTGCATTTGCTTTATTGATCAGTTTGCGTATCCAGATAATATTGAACAAGCAAACTATCTGAAAGACTTATCTTATTCTGTTGAAAACTCACCAGCAACACATGCATTAAAATTACCAGTTGGTGACTTAGTTCTTTTAAACAACTTATTTTGGATGCACGGAAGAGCGGCATTCGAAAAAAATAAAGATTTATATAGAGAACTCATGCGTCAACGTGGTTGTTTTTCTAAATAATATGTACGGCGGGTCTTGCAAAGAGACCTGCCTTTTATACTATTAAGGGGGAAGTAGGATGTATGACTTTATTATTATTGGCGGAGGAATTGTTGGTCTTTCAACAGGAATGGCTTTAACGAAAAAATTCCCTCATGCGAAAATTGCAATCATTGAAAAAGAAAAGGAACTCGCACATCATCAAACGGGACATAATAGCGGTGTCATTCATTCTGGCATTTACTATAAACCAGGAAGTTATAAAGCGAAGTTTGCAAAAGAAGGAAACGCAGCGATGGTCCAATTTTGTGAAGAACATGATATCGCTTATGACATGTGCGGAAAAGTAATTGTCGCAACAGAAAAAGAAGAACTTCCTCTTTTACATAACTTATATGAGAGAGGCTTACAAAACGATTTACATATTGCAAAAATAGATAAAGAAGAATTAGCTGAAATAGAACCGCATGTAAAAGGACTTGGCGCAATCCGTGTTCCTTCCTGCGGGATTGCTGATTATAAAGGAGTTAGTTACGCATTTGCTCGCCTCATTCAGGAAAGCGGCGGAGAAGTACATGTAGGAACAGCGGCAGAGCGTATTACCGAGAAAAAAGACGCCGTCACAATTGAAACAAGCAAAGGAACATTTCAAACGAAATTTCTCATTAACTGCGCCGGCTTACATAGCGATCGCATTGCGAAAAAGACTGGTATATTAACGGATATGAAAATCGTTCCGTTCCGCGGTGAATATTATGAACTTGTCCCAGAAAAACGCCAGCTTGTAAAACATTTAATCTACCCAGTTCCAAACCCTGAATTTCCGTTTCTAGGCGTTCATTTTACAAGAATGATAAACGGAGACGTACATGCAGGGCCAAACGCAGTATTAAGCTTCAAGCGCGAAGGCTACACGAAAAAAGACTTCGACATAAAAGACTTCATGGAAACAATGACATACACAGGCTTCTGGAAAATGGCGATGCCAAACATGAAAGAAGGTATAAAAGAAATGGTGCGCTCATTTAGTAAACAATCCTTCCTAAAAAGCTTACAGCGCTTAATACCAGAACTAACAGAAAAAGATATCATCCCAACGCATGCAGGCGTAAGGGCACAAGCCATCTTATCAAACGGCAATATGGTTGATGACTTCTGCATCATTCCAGGCATAAACTCTCTACACATTTGCAACGCACCATCCCCGGCCGCAACGGCTAGTATAAAGATTGGTGAGGAGATTGCGAAGCGAGTGCCGGATGTTGTGGGGGTTAGGGTTTGATGAGTCCCCCGAGTTTCGGGGGATTTTTTAGTGGGGTTCGGGTGTTCTCCGGTAGACCGGGTGTGGGATTGGTTGGTGGTTATTGGGTGTGAAAGTGCGGAATTTGTCGGTAAGTCGATATGTTGTGTCGAATCGTTGATATATTCGGAGTTGTGATTGATATAATTGGATAATCGTTGATATATTTTTGGGGGGGGGATTAGTTGGAGACTCCTGGCTGCCAACCTTTTACTGTATAAAAAAATAGACAGTAGTGTATGCTTTTTTACACAATGTATACAAATTTATACCCTATGCGTTGGCATGATATTTGCAATAACAAGAGTATCAACATATAGGGGAGAGATGGAAATGAAGGTTAGTAAAGTGTATACGACAATTGATGCTCACGTAGCTGGGGAACCACTTCGAATTATTACAGGAGGCGTGCCAGAAATAAAGGGAGAAACGCAGCTAGAAAAACGTGCATATTGCATGGAACATTTGGATCATCTTCGCGAGGTTCTTATGTATGAACCGAGAGGACATCACGGTATGTACGGTTGTATTATTACTCCGCCTGCGAGTGCTCACGCTGATTTTGGTGTGTTATTTATGCACAATGAAGGCTGGAGTACGATGTGTGGTCACGGCATTATTGCTGTTATTACAGTAGGAATTGAAACAGGTATGTTTGAAGTGACAGGTGAGAAACAAAAGTTCATTATTGATAGCCCTGCTGGGGAAGTCATTGCGTACGCAACATATAGGGGGAGTGAAGTAGAGTCCGTATCATTTGAAAACGTTCCTTCATTTGTATACAAAAAAGACGTTCCTATTAAAATAGATAACTATGAGTTTCAAGTAGATATCGCATTTGGCGGAGCTTTTTACGCTGTTGTGGATAGTAAAGAATTTGGTTTGAAAGTTGATTTTAAAGACTTAGCTGCTATTCAAACGTGGGGCGGTAAAATTAAGCGCTACATTGAGAGTCAGATGGAAGTGAAGCACCCACTTGAAGAAGGGTTAAAAGGAATATACGGCGTTATTTTCTCAGATGAACCGAAAGGGGAAGACGCAACGTTACGAAATGTAACGATTTTTGCTGATGGGCAAGTAGACCGTTCTCCTTGCGGCACAGGAACTTCCGCAAGAATCGCAACTCTTTTTGCAAAAGATGCCCTGCAAAAGGGAGAAATTTTCGTCCACGAATGTATTACTGACGGGAAATTCGAAGGGGAAGTATTGTCGGTAACAGCGGTACATACATATGAAGCTGTCGTTCCGAAAGTAACGGGGAATGCATTTATTACAGGATTTCATCAGTTCGTTATAGACCCGAGAGATGATTTGAATCGGGGATTTTTGTTAGGATAGAAGAAGGAGGTGGAAAGATATGCTAGTCATAAGCGCGAACGAACAACGAAACTTAGTAAATATGAATGAAGTCATTGCATACGCGGCGCTTGCTTTAAAAGAATTTTCCGCAGAAAGAACAATCACGCCAATTCGCGGTTCATTACCATTTGCGAATGAGAAAAATACGGCATTAATTATGCCCTCAGTAGCGGAAGGACTTGAGGCACTTGGCTTAAAAGTAGTAACAGTAGTCCCCGAGAACAAAAAGATAGGAAAGAAAACGATAAACGGGATTGTGATGCTATCAGACTTTCAAACGGGAGAACCGCTCGCACTTTTAGAAGGATCGTACTTAACGATGATTCGAACAGGCGCCTTATCAGGAGTAGCGACAAAACATTTAGCTCGTCATAACGCAAAAACTTTATGTATTATCGGAACGGGTGAACAAGCGAAGGGAATTGCCGAAGCTGTATTTGCAGTTAGACATATTGAAAAAGTCATTTTATACAATCGAACAGAAGAAAAAGCGTATGCATTCTCGCAATATATACAAGAGAAATTTGGTAAACCTGCGTACGTTTACACAAGTGCAAATGAAGCAATAACCGAAGCAGGCATCATCGTCACAACTACGAACGCATCCACACCAGTCTTCTCAGAAAAACTACAAAGAGGCGTCCACATAAACGCCGTCGGTTCATTCAGGCCAAGCATGCAAGAACTACCATCTCACGCTATTGCAAGCGCAAATAAAGTAGTAGTCGAATCAAAAGAAGCAGCATTAGAAGAAACAGGAGACCTTCAAGTTCCGATACAGGAAGGGTTATTTAAAGCAACCGACATCCACGCTGAACTTGGTCAAATTATAAGTGGAGAAAAAGCAGGTAGGGAGAACGATGAAGAGGTTACTGTTTTCAAATCAGTTGGTTTGGCAGTAGTGGATACTATTGTTGCGAAGTATTTGTATGAGAAAGCGGTGGAGAGTGGGGTTGGGAATAGGATTGAGTTTTGAGGGGCTGCCTTTTGGTGGTCTTTTTTTGCATAAAATCTTATAAAGTAAGAAAAAGTAGAATGTCTATATGAATTCAATTAACATCTAGTATTGCTACTGGTCTTGCTGAAGTCCAAAGCGGGAAAGATTTTAGTCCTGTAAGTGGTACATTTAGTACACAAGGGTTGAATATGGGGTGGGCAACTTCTATCCAAACGATTACAGAAGAAAAAACATCATTCTAAAGAAACCGGTATTATAGAAGAAACGTTGTTTGATAAACTTAAAGATACTGTTGAAAATAACGTAGAAGCGATGAATCAGTTGTACAGAAAATGTATTCGCCAGATAGAAATTTAGGAGGCTATTTATGAATGATAAAGATTATATTTATGAAGAGTTAAGTGATTTTTTAGATGGAACATTCCATCAAGATATGGGAACACCAAAAAAAGCCTTACACGAATTTATACAAGAAGCTCACAAAATTTGTATAGAAAATAATATAAATTACATAACTGCATTTTTAAACAGTGATCTATCCACGGAAAAAAAAGAAGAATTCATTGAATATTATACAGACATTTATTTTCCTGCTTTAAAACTAGCTCCCCTAGAATGGCTTGAACAAACAGGTGAAACATTAAAACAAGCATTAATAAATACTTAGTGAAAATCGACCGCTCATAGTAGGTGGTCTTTTCTTCGTCTTAATTTACATTCACATACCCATTGCCAACTGGGGGACCGTCAAATGCCCATTGAGCTAAAATTTTCTTTCTCTAGAGTTAGTTATTTTGAAAAGTCGGTAGTTTTTTCAGTTTCAGGTATTTGCTTTTCTTAGCTTGATAGCGATGTGGGATTGGTTGTGGACTACTGGTCAGCGACTGTCTATATTTTATGTATTTGCGCATGAGAGTGTTTTGAGGTAGTATTGTTTGTTCGCAGCAAGTGCCAATATTTATATTTATCATTAAATCCTCGTGGTAAAAATCAAGTTGATATTATGTTGGAGCACGTGAGTCCTTTGCAGATATAAAATTATTAATTCAATTGGTATATGAAAAAAGCTGCCCTTTAACAATTAGAGGTGCAGCTTTTTTACCATTCCCTCCATTCTTCTGTTATGTCTTCGTCGGATTCTAAGCCAGCTATTTGTGCTGCTGCATCGATAAATTCATAGAGATCTTCTCTTTCCATTGTTTCGATAAAATGGTTATGTTCGATATTTAGTTCATTTAATTTAATAACGACCTCTTTAACAACTTGCATGACTTCGACTTCATTTGGATTCTCACCTAATTGCTGTAAATTGTTAATGTAAGTGTCAAGAACCGTATTTGTTGCACTTATATTTTCTTCAGTGAAAAATTCCCCATCTTCATCATACTCAACCCATGAGGTTGTTGGTTTGTTTTTTTTCAATTCATCAAATGTCATGATAACCTCCTAAAAAGTGTTTTTTTATCTTTAATCTCATTCTATATTTTCAATCATATATAACAATCATTTAAGAGAAATTTTTTAGGCTACTAGTTTTTTAACTTATTTTGCTCTTCGCATCAATATAGTTTATCACAAGAATGCATGAATAGATTTCAAACCTTCTAGTTTTACAAAAAAGTTTGACTTTATATAGAGGTAGTGGTAATTTAAAACTTATAAGAAAACTCGGGATTAATTCCGAGTTTTCTTATGGGTATAACTAGTTTGAGGGGGCCGAAAGATGAAACGGAAATTATTTGCATTACCATTTGTCCTAATACTACTTATTGCATTAGCGGCTTGTTCTGGAGGAAAAGATTCTTCGAAGCAAGCGGGCACTAGTAAATCAGGGACTCCGAAAGATGGAGGAACATTAACGATTGGCGTTAGCGATAACCCAGAGACGATGAATCCGCTTTATGCGAATGATCGTGTGTCGTTAACGGTGCAGCAAGCTTTATATGCACCGCTGTATCATATGGAAGACGGTAAGAAGAAATTTGTTCTTGCTGAAAGCTTTACGCCTTCAGAGGATCAATTAACGTGGACATTGAAGTTAAAAGATAATTTGAAATGGCATGATGGTAAGAAAATTACATCAGACGACATAGCATTTACATTCCAATCTATTTTAGATGAGAAGCAAAATAGCTCAAGTCGTGAAAACTTTGTTTTTAAAGGAAAACCGCTTGAGGTGAAAAAGGTAGATGAGTTAACAACTCAATTCGTTTTACCACAAGTAAGTGCATCTTTTGAAGGTGTGATGAATGATTTCTTCCCAATTCCGAAACATGTATTTGAAGGGGAAGCAGATTTAGCGAAGAGTAAGAAAAACTTACAACCTGTAGGATCAGGTCCGTTTAAGTTTAAAGAGTATAAGTCTGATGAGTACGTTGCATTAGATCGATTTGATGATTATGTAGGTGGTAAAGCGAAATTAGACTCTATCGTATATCGCGTTGTAAAAGACCGTAATACAGCAAATGTTTCACTACAAAATGGTCAAATCAATATGAAGATGATTGAGCCGCAAGACTTTAAGAAATTAGATAGCACTGGGAACTTCTCAATGGTGACATTCCCTGAAGGTAGATTATTCTACTTATCTTATAACCAAAATACAGATCTTATGAAGAAAAAAGAAGTGCGCCAAGCAATTGCGCATGCGTTAGATAAAAAAGAAATGATTAACTCTGCATTCGTTTCTAGTCAATTTGCAGAACCAGCAAATTCAATTTTAACGCCGGATGCTATGTATTATGCAAAAGACATTAAAGATTATAAGTATGATAAAAAAGAAGCGAAAGATTTATTAGCGAAAGCTGGCGTGAAAGATAAAGAAAAAGTACGCGTCATGTATGTAACGAATAATAAAATTATGGAAAGCTTAGCGCTTTATACGCAACAAAAATTACAAGAAGTTGGCTTAGAAGTTGAACTAAATGCATTAGATGCTAGTGCGGCAAGTGAAAAAGGCTTAGATAAAGAGAATAAAGAATATGACATTACATTTGGTGGTTACATAATGGGACCTGAGCCAGATTCATATAAGAGCTTATTCTTAAGTAATGCTGAATACAACTATGCACGTTATAAAAACGCTGATTTCGATAAGTTATGGGAAGAAGCTGCAGTTGAAACAGATAAAACAAAACGCGCAGAACTATATCATAAAATTCAAGAGACAGCTAGAGAAGACTTACCTTATCTACCAATCGCGTATCCGAAAGCTGTTATTGCAGTAGATAAAAAGTTTGATGGATTAAAAGAAGCAAAAGCAATTCCAGTTACAATGTTTGAAGATTTATCTAAGATTTATGAAGTGAAATAAGAAACAAACAGTAAAGAAGCTGGTGGAAATCAGCTTCTTTATCTTGAGGGGGGAAGTTTGTGTATAAAGTAATTGGGAAGAGGCTTTTAAATGCAATTCCGCTTTTATTTGTTATTTCTATTATTTCTTTTCTATTAATAAAATTAGCACCGGGAGATCCGGTTCGAAACTTTGTCACGCCGAATATGAGCCCAATTGATGTTGAGCGTATTCGTAAAAGTTTAGGGCTCGATCAACCAATTTATATGCAGTATATTTTATGGTTAAAAAATATTGTAACAGGGAACTTTGGTTATTCACTTCAAAACCATCGTCCTGTTTTAGATCTTATTGTAGAAAGGTTACCTGCGACAATCGGCTTAATGGGATCATCTTTACTCGTCTCATTTGTAATCGCAATCCCGCTTGGACTATTAACAGGTGTAAAAAAGAATTCTATCTTTGATCGCGTTGTAAACTTTATCTCTTATGTGGGAATCTCAATGCCAGTCTTTTGGTTCGCTTTACTATTAATTTACTTATTCTCTTTAAAGTTGAACCATCTTCCGAGCATGGGTATGCGTACGGTCGGCCAAGATTCCGTCTGGGATATTGTCCAACATGGTATTTTACCTTGCATGGTGCTTGCGTTCCAAAACATCTCTGTCTATATGAGATACATTCGCTCAAGTACGATTCAGCAGTTAGAAGAAGACTACGTACAAATTCAATATGCATACGGTGCTTCAAAGAAAACCGTTTTATTTAATCACGTACTTCGAAACGTATTAATACCGATCATTACAATTTTCGGATTATCTATTCCAAGTTTAGTAGGCGGAGCGTTTATTACGGAAACAGTATTCTCATGGCCGGGTCTTGGTTCACTTGGGGTAAATGCTATTTTTAGATTTGATTATCCGATTATCATGGCAATTACATTATTATCATCATTCATGTTGATTTTTGGTAACTTAATTGCTGATATTTTATATGGCGTAGTAGATCCGCGCATTCGAATGAGGGGGTGATTTGGAATGAATAATAGGAGATTTCAAACGATAAAGCATAGTTTTACAAAAAATAAGTTTGTTGCAATGGGAGTGATTATACTTGCGGTTTTAACGGTCGCATCGATTTTCGCATTCGTATCGCCTTACGATCCTAGTAAAATGTCAATTCCAGATCGCTTACAAGAACCAAGTGTGAGTCATCCTTTCGGAACGGATGATTACGGAAGAGATTACTTAACTAGGGCGTTATATGGTGGACGCGTTTCACTTGCGGTCGGTTTCCTTGCGATGGTTGTATCTGTTACAATCGGTACCGCAGTTGGGACGATTAGCGGATATTTTGGCGGAAAGTTAGACAACTTCTTAATGCGAGTTGTTGAAGTGCTTATGTCAATTCCATCATTCTTCTTAATGTTACTATTAAATGCTTATTTAAAACCAGGAATTACAACGTTAGTTCTTATTATCGGATTACTAACATGGATGGACACCGCTCGTATCGTAAGGGCAGAAACGCTATCTGTAAAAGAGCGTGAGTACGTTTTATATGCAAAAGTGTCAGGACAAAAATCACTCACAATTATTGTAAGACATATCATTCCTAACATTTTATCAACCATTATTATCGCCGCGACATTAACGATTGCGACATCAATTTTAATGGAATCATCACTTAGCTTTTTAGGTTTAGGTATTAGAGAACCAGATTCTTCTTGGGGCAGCATGCTAAACAATGCACAAGGATATATTGGCGAAGCTTGGTACTTAACACTCTTCCCAGGATTCCTTATTCTTTTAACGGTACTTAGTTTTAACGTAATTGGTGAAGCGTTGAAGAAAGCTTTCGCACCAAAAGGAGCTGGAAATGAAAACTAAAGTGTTACGTGAAAGGAGTGAGAAGCGTGTCTGAAAAGCTATTAGAAGTGAATAATTTAAAGACTTCTTTTTTCATAGAAAGCGGAGAAGTAGAAGCTGTTCGAGGCGTTACATTTCGTTTAAATAAAGGGGAAGTAGTTGGTATCGTTGGGGAGTCTGGAAGCGGAAAGAGTGTAATGGCGAAGTCCGTTATGTCTCTCGTTACGTCACCAGGGAAAGTGAAAGAAGGAGAGATTCTTTTTCATAATGAAAACATCCTTTCTAAATCTGAGAAAGAATTGCGTTCTATTAGAGGAAATCAAATTTCACTTATCTCCCAAGATCCAATGTCGGCGCTAAATCCAGTTGTGAAAATTGGGAAGCAAATGACGGAAGTAATTATACGGCATCAAAAAGTGAAAAAGAAAGAAGCAGAGCAGATCGCGGTCAATTTGTTAAAACAAGTCGGTCTTTCGTCGCCAGAAGAAAGGGTAAAACAATATCCGCACGAACTAAGCGGCGGTATGAAGCAGCGAGTTATGATTGCGATGGCGATGTCTTGTAACCCTGACCTTCTCATTGCGGACGAACCAACAACAGCGCTTGATGTAACGATACAAGCACAAATACTAGATTTAATGAAAAACTTAAAAAATGAAACGAATATGGCGTTACTTCTTATTACGCATGATTTAGGAATAGTCGCACAAAACTGTACACGCGTTATCGTTATGTATGGCGGGCTTATTATGGAAGAAGGGCCTGTACTTGGTATTTTCCAATCACCGAATCATCCATATACGAAAGGGCTATTAAACTCTCTGCCGAAAATATCGAACGGCGTGAAAGAAAGACTCGCGCCAATTCAAGGTGTAACGCCAAACTTATTAAACCCGCCACAAGGTTGCCCATTCGCAGAGCGTTGCCCGCATGCGATGGACATTTGTGAAAAAGAACGGCCGCCATATTTTGAAATCGGAGACGGAAGGCGTTCCATGTGCTGGTTAAACGATAAGACAGTAGGTGATTCCCATGCATGAAGAAAACTTAATTGAAGTTCGGAACTTAAAAAAGTATTTTCCTATTAAAAAAGGACTATTCGGCAGAAAAACAGAGCAATTAAAAGCAGTCGATGACTTAAGTTTCGCAATTAAAAAAGGTGAAACATTCGGATTAGTAGGAGAATCGGGCTGTGGAAAATCAACGACAGGAAGAAGTATCATTCGCTTGCACGATGTCACTTCAGGTAACATTTTATTCGACGGAAAAGACATCGCAAGCTTAAAGGAAAGTGAACTAAAAGAATATAGAAAACGAATGCAAATCATTTTCCAAGATCCATACGCATCATTAAATCCGTCGATGAACGTATTCCAAATTATTAGCGAACCGATGAACATTCACGGATCTTACGAAAAAGAAGAACAAAAAGAAATCATATTAGACCTGCTCAAAAAGGTAGGCCTAAAAGAAGAACATCTATATCGCTATCCGCACGAATTTAGCGGAGGCCAACGCCAGCGCATCAGCATCGCGCGCGCACTATCTGTAAAACCAGATTTCATCCTATGTGACGAACCGATCTCAGCACTAGATGTCTCAGTCCAAGCGCAAGTCGTAAACATGCTGCAAGACATACAAGAAGAGACAGGCGTCACATACTTATTCATCGCACATGACCTATCGATGGTAAGGCACATATCGGACAGAATCGGAGTCATGTACTTAGGAAACATAGTAGAAATTGCCGACAGCGAAGACCTATACACAAAACCGGCACATCCATACACACAAGCACTACTCTCATCCATGCCAGAACCAGATCCAACAAAAACAGGTAAAGATCGGATCATTCTAGAGGGAGAAGTACCAAGCCCACTCAACTCACCATCCGGCTGCAAATTCAGAACGCGCTGCAAATTCGCAACTGAAAAATGCGCACAGGAAGTACCGAAGATGGTGGAGATTGCGAAGGGGCATGAGGTGGCTTGTCATTTGTTTTAGAGTGGGGGAAAGCACTGGGGGACCTGGTGCTTTTTTGTTTTACGTGCCCATTAAGTTAACAAAGGAGATTATTAGATACGAAACGCTTCTTTTTTCAGAGATAACAAGCTTTGATTGCCGGTGTTCCAAAATTAAGTGTTTTAGAATTCAGGTCATTTTTTATAGTAAATAAATTCAATATGTAGTACATATTATTTTGTAAGATGAAACATATATTAGTTATACACACATGCATAATTTATAATAACCTTCATATTGGTAAGGTTAAATTTAGACTTAAGTATGACAAATAAGGAAAGCTAAGATAATATATAGTTATCGAAGCCAGAAATGGATACATTAGGGTGTTTTTTATACTAATATTTAGGCCCCATCATCATGAATTGATTCGCGAAGCCATCCATTGCTCTTCTATATCTATCTAAATCATCTCCTATCTTTCTAAATTCATCGATTCTATAGACGAGCTCCTTCTCTACTTCACTTAACCTTCTTTCAATTTCTTTAGCGGTATTTCCTTTCCAGCTATGTGCTAATAGTGTTTTTATGGCATTGACATTCTTTCTGTGATTTTCTAATTCTAAAATACACGATTCTAAATTATTTTTGGCACCTACTACATCGGCAGCATGTGCTATAACATCATAATTTTTCATGAAGATCACCCGTTTTTCAGTTTTGTTTATCAACAGTTTCAAATTCAACCGCTCTTTGTTCAATGAAATCAGCCTCAGAACGAATACGTTCCATATACCCTCTTTGAAATCCATAAATACCGTATGTGAGTGTATTAATTAAATTGCCATCAACACTAGCTGGCGATTGTTGTAATACATTAATAATTTTATTGCTTGCTTGAACGATCTTTTGGTTAATATCATCAATTTCCCTTTTTAAATCTGAAGTAATTTGTTTAACTTCTTCGACTGTTAAATGAATTGTAACCCCATCAGCGCGCGGGGACCCCTGAATTTTCTCTCCTGTCTCGCCATCGTACATATTCGGCATATTTAAATAACCGTATTTATCGTGACTAAGGTTATCCATGGAATGAAAGCTTGGACCCATAAAACCCATGAAAAAACGAACAGTATTATAACCATTTGTTAAAAAAGGTAAAAATGGAATATAACTACTTGCATCATGAATCCTATTATCATTTTTTATATCTGGTTTATCTGTATAAAATAAATGACCTATACGACCTCTATTTTTATTATCATTTCCTCTAAAACCAGTAAATACAGTATCATTGGGGTTTCCGATAGTTGTAATTTGATCTTTATAATCTCCCCTTAAGGCTTTTTCCTTTTTATCTTTAGGTAATGAATCAATAACATTTGGAGCTTCGTAACTAACAACTGCTACATCATTCATAACCCCAGCGTATTCACCTAAACCACCACCTAGAGAATGGCCGGTTAATGTAAGCTGGTATCCGTCTAACCCATTTTTAGGGTCTTTCATATATTTCTTTACTTCTTTTGTTAAATCATCAGCATTAGTAAATTGACTTTCTGAAACTATTTTTTGCTTTCTTTCTTTCGCCATAGCGAAATTAAATTGTTCAGTTAAAGGAAGTGATGAAGTGTCAAAGCTATTCATTTTTTCCAAACTATCTTGATTTTTTCTAAAACGATTACCCATAACATCAAATACATCTGCATCATAAAAATCAGGTGCTTCCCAAGAGCCGCGAAAAGCAATCACAACTTGTTTTGTTTCTTCATTCTTGTAAACAGTGGCATCAAAGCTATTTTTTGAGTTATGAAGAACAGCACCATTTATTTCTACAGGTTTCCAAATTTCTTTTTGTTTACCAAATTCTACAACTTCTGTAAGAGCATCACCATAACTACTAGTAGCCAAATGGGAAAGGCTTTTATCTGAAACTGAACTTCCCATATTTCCATCTCCTCAAAAAAGATTTATAGTTATATTATAAATCTTCTTAAGGAGGAAATATATTGAATAAGAGAAAAAAGGTGAATATTGCTATTTTTACGATTTTATTATTAATAATAGGCTACGTATCTTATACAATGTACAACAAAAATATTACGCAAGATAAAGCTTCAAAAGTAGCAATAAATCATATGAAGGATAAAGAAAATATAGATCTTGTAGTTACTAAAGTTGAGATTTTACATGGAGTACGTGATGGTTTTATTGATGTAGAAGGTTATTCTAAAAATGATAAGAAAAAGGTAATCCGCGTTACGATAAACAAAACGCAAAACTATTTAGTCTCCGGTTGGGGATTTAAGGATCAGAGGTAAATGATTAGATTACTCAAATAGTAAATTCAAATGAGAGAAAGGCGCCTTAAGGTGCCTTTTTTAACTAGATTTATTATTAACTAATGTATCCCCACCACCAAGCTCCGCCTCAATCTGCGAAGTTTTCGATGATTCATCCATACGCCAATACGTAATAAAGCTGATCGCGATACATCCAGCTACGTAGAAGTAGAATAGTGATTCCATCCCGATACTCTTTAGCCATAATGCGATAAACTCAGCTGTTCCGCCGAATATCGCAACGGTTAGTGCATAGGGTAAACCTACGCCTAGTGCGCGAATTTCAGTTGGGAAGAGTTCTGCTTTTACAATTGCGTTAATGGAAGTGTAACCAGTAACGATGATGAGGCCGACCATCATAAGTAAAAACGCTACGATTGGTTCTGTCGTTTTTTCCATAAAGAAGAAGATTGGTGCTGTTAGTAACGTTCCGAGAATACCGAATGCCATTAATAGTGGGCGGCGTCCAATTTTATCGGATAGTAGACCCGCAATTGGTTGAAGTACGACGAAAATAAGTAGTGCGACAAAGTTAATCCAGCTTACAACTTCTTTCGGAAGACCGACTGTGTTTACCATGAACTTTTGTAAATATGTTGTGTACGTATAGAATGCGACAGTGCCTCCGAGTGTTAGGCCGACTACTGTTAATACTGCTTTCGGGTGTTTCATAAGCGCGCGAACGGTTCCTGCGCTTTCGCGTTTTTGTGATTTTATGTTTGAGAATTGCTCCGACTCGTCCATCGTGCGGCGAAGCCATAATACAGCTACTGCGCCCATCGCTCCAATAATGAATGGAATACGCCATCCCCAAGCTTTCATATCTGGTTCGCTTAGTAATTGCTGAAGAACAATTTGAACGCCTAACGCAACCATCTGTCCAGCAACGAGCGTTACATATTGGAAGCTTGAATAAAAGCCACGGCGACCACTACTAGCCATTTCAGATAAATATGTGGCAGATGTTCCGTACTCTCCGCCAAGTGATAATCCTTGTAGTAAACGGGCAAGAACTAAAATAATTGGTGCCATAATACCGATACTTTCGTAACTAGGTGTACAGGCGATAATGAAAGAACCACCGGCCATAACTGTAATCGAAAGTGTTAATGCTGCCCGGCGTCCGTGCCGATCCGCATAACGTCCCATTAATAAACTTCCGATAGGGCGCATTAAAAATCCAACTGCGAAAATAGCCGCTGTGTTCAATAATTGACTCGTTGGATCTCCTTTAGGAAAGAACTCCGCTGAAAAATAAACAGCGAAAGCAGAGTAAACGTACCAGTCGTACCATTCAATTAAATTACCGACAGAACCTTTGAAAATATTGCCGGCGACTCGGTTTGATTTTACTTGAGCCATACTAATTCCTCCTCGTGCTTATAAATAAAATGATAATTATGAAAGCGTGTTCATTATAGTTGAATTGTACTGTTTGTGGAATGAAATCTCAATATTATGACAATTTTATTCTTTTTGTACTTTATGTACATGGAGAGCTTTAATAGTTGCTTCATTTTTGGTTTTGTCATAATAATAGAAAAAGGAGATTGATAGTTTTGAATATTTTATCAAAGGATATGAAGTATGAAGAAATCACGCAAAGTGTCATTACAAACGAAAATAGTAAGCTTAATTATCGCGTTAATTTTATTTGTCGTTCTCCTGTTAGCAGGAATATTTGTTTACATTCAATCCGTTGATACGAAGCACCAAGTGGAACAGTTAGCACTGCAAACAGCGAAGTCGCTTTCTTTTATGCCTGCTATAAAAGAAGCTTTTCAAAATAATGAGCATAAAAGTACGATCCAATCCATTGCGGAACAAGTTCGTGAGCAAGCTGGTGCAGATTATGTCATTATAGAAGATCGCTTTGGGGTTATGTATTCCCATTCTAATTCGGATTTAATTGGCACAATGAGTAACAATCCATATAACTATGAAGCACTTACTTTTGGTGGCTATTATACGCTTGAAGCAAATGGTGAAAGTGGTCCTGCTTTAATGGCGAAGGCACCTATTATTGTTCATAACGGAGACTACGATCAAGTAGTAGGCGTTGTGACAGTAGAGTTTTCAATAAAAGGTATAGAATCTAACATACTGAGTAGAACGAAAGAAATTATACTCTTTTCTTTAGCTGTATTATTAGCTGGAATTGTTGGTGGTATTCTTTTAGCACGTAGCATTCGTAAAGACACACTCGGTTTAGAGCCAAATGAAATTGCGGCGTTATACCGGGAACGAAGCGCGATACTACTATCTATAAAAGAAGGAATTATCGCTATCGATCAAAACGGTTTTATTACAATGATGAACACGTCAGCAGAAGAAATGCTACATGTAAATGATGATTATATGCAGCAACACATTTCAAAAGTTTTACCAGAATTTAATATGGAAAGAGTGTTAGAAAGCGATCAAGAAATCGCGTTTCAAAATAAAGTGTTTATTTTAAACATGACACCGATACTTGAAAATAACAGTACAGTAGGAGTTGTATGTAGTTTTAGAGATAAAACAGAACTGCAAAACTTAGTGAATACGATATCTGAGGTAAGAAAGTATTCGGAGGACTTACGCGCTCAAACACATGAATTTACAAATAAACTGTTCGTCTTATCAGGATTACTTCAGTTAGGGCACTACAAAGAAGCGATTGAATTTATCCAGCAAGAATCTAACATTCATCAAAGCAAAAACCATATTTTATTCCATCAAATTCATGATGCGAAAGTACAAGCTATTTTATTAGGAAAAATCGGAACAGCATCTGAGAAAAAAATTGATTTTCATATTGAAGGAGATAGTGCGCTTCATCCGTTACCAGACCATATAAAAGTTTCACACCTTATTACGATCCTTGGAAACATAATCGACAATGCGTTTGATGCGGTGAGTGGGCAAGAGGGCAAGAGAGTTTCATTCTTCGTTACGGATATTGGACATGACATTGTGTTTGAAGTGATAGATAGTGGAGCAGGGATACCGGTAGAAAAAATCACGACCATTTTTCAAAAAGGGTTTTCAACGAAAGGAAATGATCGTGGTTACGGACTAGCAAACGTAAAAGAAATGGTAGATCTACTAGAGGGAACAATTGAGATTCAAAACGAGAAAAATGGGGGAGCTATTTTTACAATGTACCTTCCGAAAACATTGAGAGAAAGTACATAACAAACAGGGGGATGGGCATATGTTGAAGGTTGCAATTGCAGAAGATGATTTCCGCGTCGCGCAAATTCAGGAAGAGTTTTTATCAAAAATAAAGGACGTAAAAGTAATCGGAAAAGCATTGAACGCGAAAGAAACGATGGAACTATTGCAAAGGGAAGAAATCGACTTGCTTCTATTAGATAACTATTTACCAGATGGAATCGGAACAGACTTATTGCCGAAAATTCATGCTGACTTTCCAAACGTTGATGTCATTATGGTGACAGCGGCGAATGAAAACCATATGTTAGAAAAAGCAATTCGAAATGGCGTAAGTAACTACCTTATAAAACCAGTCACATTAGAAAAATTTGTGCGTACAATTGAAGACTATAAAAGAAAGAAGCAATTATTACATAGTAACAATGAAGTGAATCAAGCACTAATCGATAACTTCTTCGGCATGTCGCAAACACAAGACATAAAAAACTTACCGACAGGTGTAGATCCGTTAACACTGCAAAAAGTGAAAGAAATTATAAAAGGATTCGACGAGGGCATTACAATAGAAGAAATGGGGGAGCAAATGGGGGCCTCCCGAACAACCGCAAGAAGGTATTTAGAATACTTAGTAGCGACAAACGAATGCACTGTAGAGTACACATACGGCATTATCGGACGACCAGAACGAAAGTACCGAATAGGACGAGGACTATGAAAAAACGATTATTACTATGTATATGGATCATGACAGGAGTAATAGCTGGTTGTTCCTCGGAAAAATCCCAAAAGAATAAAGTAAACATCGACAAAGTAGAAATAGTTGCGCCAAACGTTCAAGGAGCAGGCTGGGACTTAACAGCGCGAGCGATGCAAAAAACACTAACAGAAGAAAAAATCTTCACAAAACCAATCACAGTCACCAACAAAGTAGGTGGCAGCGGTGACGTCGGCTGGAAATATACGAAACAAAAAGGCGGTCACGTATTGGCGATTAACTCAAGCTTACTCATAACGAACAATCTACTAGGCCACAGTAAACTAACATATAAAGACTTCACGCCGCTCGCGACACTTGCATCGGACTGGGAAGTCGTTGTCGTATCAAAAGACAGCACCATAGATAACGCAAACGAACTAATGGAACAACTAAAACAAGACAAGAAAAACTTCAAAATCGGCGTTGCCCCCGGCCTAGGAAACGATGATCACCTATCCTTCGTACAAGTAAGCAAAGCGTTCGGCATAAACCCAGCCGAACTACAATTCTTCGTCTACGAAAACAAAGAAAAAATCATAAACGCCCTAAAGAACAAACAAATAGACGCCGCAACCATGACCCTATCCGAAGCCGAAAAACAATACAAAGCCGGCAAAATAAAAATACTAGCCGTATCCGCACCAAAACGTCTAGACAGACTACCAGAAATCCCAACCTGGAAAGAACAAGGAATCAACGTCATATTCCAGCACTGGAAAGGAATTATGGGCCCGAAAGATATGACGGAGGAAGAGGTTGCTTATTGGGATGGTGTCATTAAGAAGATGGTGGAGAGTGATAGTTGGAAGGGGATTTTGAGGGAGCGGGGTTGGGAGAGCTTTTATAAGGGGAGTGGAGAGGGTAGGATGTTGTTGGAGCAATGTGATTTTAGGTATGAGGAAATGTTGAAAAAAGAGGTTTAAGAGGGAAGGATTCAATCGGGCTTTATTTTTGTAGTTACTTCTATATAATATAAAAGAGATGAGAGTGTTAGGCTAATTACATTAAAAGGGCTAGATAGGATTAGATAAAATCTAGCTTACTAATTAAAAATATATTAGTCGTTAAAAGATATAAAAGGCATTTTTCAGTCTATAAAGTGTGGAAACATAAAGTATAGAGTTTCTGTGAGATTTAAGGAGGACATAATGAAAAAAAATATTTATGTTGTTGGAGCAGTAATTGTCCAAGATGAGAAAATTTTATGTGCACAAAGAGGACCATCTAAATCGTTACCCCTTATGTGGGAATTTCCAGGTGGGAAAATAGAAGAGGGAGAAACACCTCAAGAGGCGTTAAAGCGTGAAATTGATGAAGAAATGCATTGTAGCGTGCAGATTGGTGAGCAAATTGATTATACAGCCTATGAGTATGATTTTGGTATTGTTCATTTGAAAACTTTCTATTGTAAACTTGTTGAAGGAAGTCCGGTTCTAACTGAGCACGTAGCAATTAAATGGTTACATCCGAATGAACTAGCAGCTTTAGAGTGGGCACCTGCGGATATCCCAACTATTGAGAAGTTATCAAAAGAATCGCTGATAAAGTAATTTGATAAAACTATCCGTTTTAGGCGGATAGTTTTTTTATTGTAATAAATTTGCACTTTAAATCAGTGAGTAATACAATTAGTATAAAAATTTGTCATAAATGGTGATCATATGGAGAATTTTATTCAAAAGTTAGAAGGGTCTTTATATAAAGGGTTTATTGATCAAAAACATAATCATCCTGGAATATATAAGCCTAAATTACTAGTAAACAATACGAAAAAAAATGAAAATGTTTTAAGTTCATTGTTGGAGGAGCTAGAAAATAGTACATCCTTTATTTTCTCAGTAGCTTTTATTACGGAAAGTGGGCTGGCGACTTTAAAATCGCATTTCCTTGATCTTAAACAAAAAGGAGTTAAAGGACGTATATTAACATCTACATTCTTAAATTTTAATACACCAAAAGTGTTTAGAGAGTTAATGAAACTTGAAAATGTAGAAGTAAGATTAACAAATTTATCTGGTTTTCATTCAAAGGGATACATATTTGATAACAAAACACATTGTTCATTAATTGTTGGTAGTTCAAACCTGACTGCACATGCTTTAAAGGTAAACTATGAATGGAATGTTAAGTTAACATCGCATGAAGATGGAGAGATAGTACAGCATTTTAAAAATCAATTTGAAGAAGTCTGGGAGCATTCTCAAGTATTAACTGAAGAGTTGATTGCAAATTACGAAACAATATATGAACAAGTTGCAGAGAATAAGTTGCTAGATCGAGTTATAGAATTACCTGGTCAATATCATAATGCAATTGAAGAAGCGTTGAAAATTACGCCAAATAAAATGCAACAAGCTGCGCTACAAGAAATACAAGCTATTCGAGACGCTGGAGAAGCAAAAGGATTAGTTATTTCCGCAACAGGAACGGGTAAGACATATCTTTCGGCATTTGATGTTAGAAATTTTGCACCTAAACGGATGCTATTTATTGTTCACCGGGAGCAAATATTAAATAAAGCAAAATCAGATTTTCAAAAGGTTCTTGGTGGAGCCGATGAGGACTTTGGAGTTTTATCAGGATCAAATAAGCAAATAAATGCTAAATATTTATTTGCGACAATCCAGACTATTTCAAAGGAAGAAAATTTACATCAATTTGATCCTGGGTTATTTGATTATATTTTAATAGATGAAGTTCATAAAGCTGGTGCTAGTTCTTATCATAGAGTCATTGATTATTTTAAACCGAAATTTTTAATGGGAATGACCGCTACACCTGAACGTACAGACAATTTTAATATTTATGAGCTATTTGATTACAACATTGCTTATGAAATTCGATTGCAAGAAGCACTTGAAGAAGATATGCTTTGTCCTTTTCATTATTTTGGAGTTACTGATTTTGAATATAATGGTGAAAAGATAGATGACACTACTGTTTTATCTAAGCTTGTTACGGAAGAACGAGTGGATCATATAGTTGAAAAAGTAAAATATTACGGTTTTTCTGGTAAGAAAGTAACAGGACTAATGTTTTGCAGCCGAAAAGATGAGGCAGAACAATTATCACATGCCTTAAATAATAGAGGTTTTCGCACATTTGCATTAACAGGAGATCATTCCCAAGAGGAAAGAGAATTGCGCGTGAATCAATTAGAAAATGGCGTACTTGATTATATTTTAACGGTGGATATATTTAATGAAGGAATTGATATTCCGAGTGTGAATCAAGTTGTTATGTTACGACAAACTCAATCAAGTATTATCTTTATACAGCAATTGGGGCGTGGACTTCGAAAACACGATTCAAAAGATTTTGTTACGATCATTGATTTTATTGGAAACTATAAAAACAACTATTTAATTCCGATTGCCCTTTCCGGAGATAAATCACAAAATAAAGATAATATACGTAGATATACAAATGACACGAGTTATATTAAAGGTATTTCAACAGTTAACTTTGAAGAGATAGCGAAAAAGCAGATCTTTAAAGCAATTAACGAAAGCAATTTAACAGCTATGAAAGTATTAAAGGAAGCTTTTGGTGAGTTGAAAAATAGAATAGGAAGAATTCCATATCTATATGACTTTATCGTAAACCATTCTATTGATCCAGTTGTACTTGTAGAAGGGTATTCGAACTATTATCAGTTTTTATTGAAAATGAAAGAGGATCTCCCTGCATTAACAGAGTACGAAAATAAAGTTTTAACAATGTTTTCATTGGAAGTATTAAATGGAAAACGTAAAAACGAAATCGTTTTGTTAGACTTATTATTAAAGCAAGAAAAAGTTGATAAGGATGAGTATATAAAACAACTTGAAGAATCTAATTGCTTAACAGATGATGCTACGATTACTTCTGTGCAGCGGGTTTTTGAGTTATCGTTTTTCACACAGAATAACCAGAAAAAATATGGTGAAAAGCCAATTCTCGCGTTACAAGAAGATAATAAGTACATGTTTAATGATCTAATTCGAGAAAGTTTAGAACAGAATGAATACTTCAAGTACATGGTAATGGACATCATTAAAAGTGCGAAAGAAAAAAACAAAAACTATGAGTGTGATAGTAACCTTACTATATATAAAAAATATTCAAGAAAAGATGCATGTAAACTTTTAAATTGGCACATTGATGAGACTTCAACTATGTATGGCTATAAAACCAAATACGGTACTTGCCCAATATTTGTCACATATCATAAAAACGATGAGGTAGAATCGAGTGTGAACTATGGTGATGAATTCCTTAATCAAGATGTTCTTAAATGGTATACAAGAAGTAATAGAACATTAAAATCGAAGGAAGTTCAAACAATTATTGATGCTAAAGAAAATAATATTGACGTCCATATTTTTGTGAAAAAAGATGATGACGAGGGAAGCGACTTTTACTATTTAGGAAAAGCGAGACCTGATAAAACAAGTGTAGAACAAACTGAAATGCAAGATAAAAATGGAAAAGAACTGCCGGTTGTTACGATGAATATGATTATGGAGAAATCGGTGGATAATAAGCTCTATGATTATTTAAAGGATAGTAATGTTTTGTAGGTAGATTAAAAGTTCAATAATATTATTACTTTAAAATAATAAAAAGAAGTTTGAGTTTTTAAAGTAATATCTATATGCAAGATAAGGCTGTATCAAACTAACATCAGAGTATGTTTTTGATATGGCCTTATTTATTGAATTATAATATATTGTTTAAATATTTATTGTATGCAAATAGAAAGAAAAGTACTAAATCTTGTATAATATAATCAAAAAGTTACAATATTAGCCATGGAGGAATTCAAATGCCAACCTACAACAAATTAGTAAGAGATCGCATACCAGAAATTATCGAGAATAATGGAAAAACATTCACAACTAGAATACTAGATGAAAAAGAATATATAGAAGAAGTGAGTAAGAAAACACAAGAGGAGTTAGCTGAGTATTTAGAGGCTGAAAGTAAAGAACATAAAGTAGAAGAATTAGCTGATTTATTAGAGCTAGTGAATGCGTTAGCACAATATGAAGGTGTAACGTTAGAGACTGTTGAGCAGGTACGTAAACAGAAAGCTGAAAAACGTGGTGGTTTTCAGGAGAGAATTTTTTTAGTTGAGGTACATGATGACTAATGTACAGCTCGTTACGAATAATTTGATCCATAAGCTAGAGCGCTATATGGATGATGCAAAATCAATATATATTTTAACATCGTTTGTTATGAAATCGGGGGTAGATGTCTTAGCCCCTCTTTTGCGGAAAGCAGCCGAAAAGAATGTAGATATTAAGGTTTGTACAGGAGATTATTTGTATATTACGCAACCAGATGCTTTAGAGAAATTGTATGAAATTCATCCTGATATTGAGATTCGACTGTGGAGGAGTGCTGGGAAATCATTTCATCCGAAGGCTTATTTATTTGAGCGTGAGAGCGACGGAGTTATGATTGTTGGTTCTTCTAATATGTCTCGTTCCGCGTTAACAAGTGGGGTGGAATGGAGCTTGCTTGTGAAAGAAAGTGTTGGAGAGGAAGCTTTTTCGGAGGCGATTGATCAATTTTTACATATTCATATGAATGAAGCAACTCAGTCTATCAATATAGAAACAATTAAACAATATCGTAAAGAGTATGAAGAATTTCATACAACTCATTCGAGTTTAGTTCGAACTTGGACAAAGCAAGAAGAGATTGAAATGATGATTCCCTCGGGACAAGAGGATTATAATGCGAGATCAGGAGTAGAAATTGAATTAGAGGAATCAGCTGTATATGAAACAAAGATTGCACCACGCTTTGCACAATTACCTGCATTGGAACAATTAGAGAATGTACTGGAAGAAGGATACAACAAAGCGATGGTTGTTATGGCAACAGGACTTGGTAAGACTTATTTAGCTGCTTTTTTTGCAAAACGTTTTAAGCGAGTTTTATTTATTGCGCATTTAGAAGAAATATTAAATCAAGCAGAAAAATCTTTTCTACGTGTAATCGATAATAAGACTACGGGGATTTATAATGGAAAGAAAAAGGAAGGCGAGAAGGATGTTGTTTTTGCATCTATCCAAACGTTGAGTAGAAAGCGTCACTTAGAAAACTTCTCACCTAATGATTTTGATCTTATTATTGTAGACGAGTTCCATCATGCTGCAGCTAACAGTTATAAAAGAGTGCTAGATTATTTTAACCCTGACTTCTTATTGGGAATAACGGCAACACCAGATCGAAATGATTTTCGTGATATTTATTCGATTTGTGATGGGAACGTTGCATATCGAATTGATTTTATGGAAGCGATTCAGCATGGATGGTTATCTCCTTTTCACTATTATGGAGTACATGATGATACCGATTACTCACAAATACGTTGGATAGGCAATAAGTATGATCGTGAGGAACTTACGCAAATTCAGTTAAGAGAGGAACTTGCCCTAAATATTTTAGAAGCTTGGAAGAAATATAAGAAAACTAGAACAATTGTCTTTTGCTCTAGTATTAGGCAAGCAGTCTTTTTGTCTACATATTTTAATGAGAACGGTTATAGTACAATTTCACTTCATTCGGAAACAAAACATATTTCGAGAGAAGATGCGATTAAACAGCTGGATAATAATGAACTAGATGCTATTTTCACAGTAGATTTATTTAACGAAGGTGTTGATATTCCATCTGTCGATACACTTTTATTTGTTCGCCCAACAGAATCATTAACAATTTTCACGCAACAAATTGGTCGTGGTTTACGATTGCATGAGCATAAGGAGTATTGTGTTGTAATTGATTTAATTGCAAATTATCGAAATGCAGATATAAAAATGCAAATGCTTCGAGTTGATGATGGAAAGACGAAAGGAAATGGTACACAAAATATATTGCCAGATGGATGTACAGTAGAATTTGAATTAGAAGCAAAGCAGTTATTAGATGAATTACTGAAAAAGAAAATGCCGAGAAAAGAAAAATTGCAACATAGCTATCAAACTGTAAAAATGGATCTTGGACGTCGACCTGCATATTTAGAATTACATAAACTTGGTATAGAAGAGAGTAAAGAATATCGCCAAGAGTTTAAATCATATGTTGGCTTTTTAGCATGGAATGATGAATTAACAGAACTTGAAAAAACAGTGTTTTTACATTGTGAAGCGTGGTTGCAAGAAGTTGAAAAAACAGGAATGGCAAAAAGTTATAAAATGCTACTATTGTTAGCGATGTTACAACGCGGAAAAGAGGAATGGTACCATCCTATCTCACCACAAGAAGTTGCACCATTCTTCCATCAGTTTTTAATGGAACAAGAATACCGCAAGCGAATAGATTTTAGTGACAAGCAAGCACAACGTATGTGGGAATATGATGAAGAAAAAGTTAGTAAATTAATTGCTACAATGCCAATGACAAAATGGAGTGGTAGCTCGAAAGGTTTACTATCATTTGATGGAAAATTATTTTCTCTAAATATGGATGTTAGAAAAGAAGATGAAGAGATCTTATTTGAATGGACGAAGGAGATATGTGAATATCGTCTTCATACATATTTTGAAAGAAGGACAGCAACGCTGAAATAAGTGTTGCTGTTTTTAAATTAAAATTCCCCTTGCATATCTCCCAACGTCACCCCCTAACTTAAAGAAGACAAATCAAAAAGGGGGACCAAACCACTCATGAAAACCACCACAAAAGAAAAAAGAAACACCATCATCATGCTACTACTCTCAGCCACAATAGGAATCTTCTCACCACTAATTATGTACATCACACTGGCACGTAAAAATGAAGTGTACAAATACCATTGCCGAAAGGCGTTCAACTTTCATTTGTTAATCTTTCTTCTATTTAATATTAGTTCGCGTATTAGTGATGTTTTGTTTTGGATTGTGTTTGCCTTTGAGGTAGTTCAAGTGATCTTTGTTGCGTGGAAAGTAATACGCGACGAGCCATATCGTTATTTCATTCGAATTCCTTTATTTAAAGAAGATAAGTATGTCGTGGAAGGAGAATAGGTGATGAAACAAGAAGTGGAGATAAAGGGAAAGCGAATTTTTATTATGATTGCAGTGTTGTTTATTGCGATTTATATCGTTTTAAGAAAAAGAAAGTATGAGTACTTTTATGATGGTATTAGCGAGTATGAACATCGTTATAGGGGGAGTGTTCCTTTTGTATTGCTTGCTGTAGGTTTGTTTCAATATTGTAGGCAGAATGAGATGAGTTTTTCTCATATGCTTCAGTATGTGAAAGAGAAGTTAGCGGAGTAGGTGATGATATGGCATGGATGATTAGTGAGTTTGCAAGTGTTGGGGATGTTACGGTGCGGACGCTTCGTTATTATGACAAAATTAATTTATTAAAGCCGAGCGATTATACGGAGGGCGGACATCGGTTATATACGAAAGATGATTTGTATGTGCTGCAGCAAATCCAATCGTTTAAGCATCTCGGTTTTTCGCTTGGGGAAATTCAAAATATTATATTGCAGCGTGATATAGAGACGGCAGAATTTTTAAGACAAATGCATTTTCAAAGAGAGATGCTTTTGGCGGAGCAAGAAAGAATTGCGAAGGTACTATCACATATGGATGAGATGACGAAGAAGTTTCAAAAGGAAGAACGAGTGGATGTCGCTTTGTTTTCTTCTTTTTTGCAAACTTTTATATGGGAGAAAGAAAATAAGGAATGGTTAGAGGAACATTTTTCAAAGGATAGTGTTCAGTCGTTTTATAATAATAAGGAACTAAAAGAGAAGTTTGATCGGCGCTTTATGGATGTGATAGGGAAGTTAAAAAAGTATAAGGAAGAAGAGAAGGATCCGAGTCATCATGAAGTTCAAGTTACTCTGAAGGAATTTTTCAATGTAATAGAAGAGGTAACGAACTATCTTGATATACCTCAAAGCGATATAGAGAATATAATCCAAAAATCAAACCTTCCACTATCCGAATTCCCAGCTCTCTTCACAACTGAAGAAGAAAATTATATAAAAGAAGCAATGCAGCAGTTTAACACCTAGTTAAACTGCTTTTCCATTATAATAGAAGAAAAATCAAACGGAGGGAAAATCCCATGCCAACCTACAACAAACTAATCCGAAACAAAATTCCACAAATAATAAAAGCTAACGGAAAAACACCCACAACAAGAATCCTAAACGAAGATGAATACATAGAGGAACTCTGCAAGAAAACACAAGAAGAGCTAACAGAATACATCGAAGCAAAAACAAAACCTCATAAACTAGAAGAACTATCCGACCTCCTAGAACTAATCAACGCCCTAGCCGAACACGAAGGCACAACACTAGAAGAAATCAACAACATCCGAAAAAAGAAAGCAAAAGAACGAGGCGGCTTCTCAGATCGAGTGTTTCTAATCGAAGTAACCGATAACTAGCCCCTCCTAAGCCCCTTACAAGCCCCTACCAAGTAATAAATCACTAAGAAAAAACATAACAAAACAAAAACACCAACAAACACCGTAGTAGGAATCGAAAAAATTTTGAAATAACACGCCAAAACCCCAGCCCTCCTTCCTATATATAGTACAAAGAGGGAATTTTCATTTTTGAATTAGGACGGGAGGAATTGGGATGGCGGTGTATCGTACTGTGCAGGTGAATTTTTGGCAGGATGATTTTGTTTTGGATTTGACGCCGGAGGAGCGGTATTTTTATGTTTATTTGTTAACTTGTTCGAAGACGACGCAGTGTGGGATTTTTCCTTTTCCGAAGCGGTTAGCTGAGATGGAGACTGGTTATAATCGGGAGACTGTTGATAAGCTTGTGCAGCGCTTCATTGATTATGGGAAGATTCTTTATGATGCGGATACGCGGGAGTTATTCGTTTTGAATTGGCTTCGTTATAATCCGGTAACAAATACGAATGTGGAGAAGTGTGTGCTTCGTGAGCTTAAGGGTGTGAAGAATAAGGAGTTTGTACATATGTTTCTTCAGAAGTGTGCGGAGGAGGAGATGAATGTTCCGATGCTGTTAGCGCATTTCGGTATGCCTGGTGATTTGGCTATGGATGATGTAGAGCCGGCTTGTGAGGAGGCAGAGGAAGAAGAGGAAGAAGAGGTTGTTCAGGAAGAGACGGGAAGTAAGGTGTTCACGTTTTATGAGCAACATTTTGGTAGTTTGTCTCCTTTTACGGTGGAGGAATTGAATGCATGGATGAATGATTTGTCAGAGGAGCTGGTTCTGAAGGCTCTTCAAATTTCGTATGAGAATAAAAATCGGAAGATGGCTTATGTGAAGGGGATTTTGCGTGGTTGGCACGGGAAAGGGTTTACGAAAGTGTGTGAGGTTGAGGCGGATGCTGCGAATTTTCGGAAGAAGGGGTCGTCTGTTAGTACGGGGGAGACGGAGGAGTTTTTGGCGAGGTGTGAGGAGTGGGAGAAGAATGCGCCGTCTGAGGAAGAGTTGCAGCGCTTTTTAGCGGAGCGCGGGTGGCGTCCATGAGTATTCAAAATGTGGAGGCGGAAAAGACGGTGTTAGGTTCTCTACTACTTGATGGAGAGCTTATTAAGGAGTGCCGTTTGACGGAGCAGTATTTTTCTATGCCAGTGCATAAGTCTATATTTCAGTTAATGCGAAAAATGGAAGGAGAGGGGCAACCGATTGATCTTGTGACGTTCACTTCTAGAGTGGATCCGAAGTTTTTGAAGGGGATCGGGGGAATGGAGTATTTTATAGGGTTAATGGATGGTGTGCCTACAACTGCCAACTTCTCTTATTATGAGGGGCTTGTTCGAGGTGCCTGGAAAATGTATCAGGCGGGTGTTCTTGGGCACAAGATGGGAGAGCGTCTTATTGCAGAGAAGAGTGAGAAAATTATTGGTGAGACGATTACGGCACTTTGTGAGTTAGAGGAGAAGGACTGTGTATGTGAGTTTGATTTGAAGGATGCGCTAGTTGATTTATATGAAGAGCTTCATCAAGATGCGAAAGAGATTACTGGTATTGAGACTGGTTATACATCGCTAAATAAAATGACGTGCGGATTGCAGGAAGGAGATTTTGTCGTTCTCGGTGCTCGTCCTTCGATGGGGAAGACAGCGTTTGCGCTAAATGTTGGACTGCATGCGGCGAAGTCTGGTGCGGCGGTTGGGTTGTTTTCGTTAGAGATGAGTAGTAAGCAATTATTGAAAAGGGTGGCTTCTTGCGTAGGTGAAGTGTCAGGAGGTAGGCTGAAAAATCCGAAGCATCGTTTTGCGATGGAAGACTGGGAAAGGGTGAGTAAGGCGTTTGCGGAGATTGGTGAGTTACCTCTTGAGATTTACGACAATGCAGGGGTTACGGTGCAAGATATTTGGATGCAAACTCGTAAGTTAAAGAGGAAGCACGGTGATAAAAAGATTTTAATTATTGTAGATTACTTGCAGCTTATTACGGGCGATCCGAAGCATAAGGGCAATCGTTTTCAAGAGATTAGTGAGATTTCTCGTAAACTTAAGTTATTAGCACGTGAGTTAAATGTTTGTGTAGTAGCATTATCGCAATTGTCTCGTTCAGTAGAGTCGCGTCAAGATAAGCGCCCTCTTTTATCTGATTTAAGAGAGACAGGACAAATTGAGCAAGATGCGGATGTCATTATGCTTATGTATCGCGAAGATTATTACGATAAGGAAACGAAGCAGAAAGAGATGACGGAGATTCATGTGGCGAAGCATCGGAATGGACCTGTTGGTAGTTTTAAGTTGAGGTTTTTGAAGGAGTTTGGGCGGTTTGTGGAGAGGGTAAAGTAGTAAAAGGGCAAGGGAAATAGTATTTGCATGTAAATCAAAGTTGTAACGCTAATTTTATAAGTTATATAATAAAGAAAATGGTAACTAATAGTTAAGGGGGATTAGCTATTGGCAGGGAATGATATTTCTTATCATAATAAAGATATTCTTATGAAGTTTTTAAGTGAATGTTATAGGGATAAAGGGCTTGAAGCATATGGATTAAAAGGCTTTCCAAAAATAAAAGAGCTGTTATTAAATGAATTCTCGAGAGTTCGTGCAGATCAAAGGCGCTCAGATACTTTATTTGAAATGGAAGATGGTTCAATTTTAATGTTAGAGTATGAAAGTAATACCCGTTTCCTTGAAAACCATTTGAAGTATATGGATTATGCAAATCAAATTATGTATCGTTATTATAATAAGAATAAAGAGTTACCGGATATTCGAATTGTGGTTATTTATACAAGTGAGGTAATGAATCCAATAGAAGAAATAGATGTATCTAGTATACGTTTAAATTCCAAAGCGGTTTTACTAAGCGAATATAATGGTGATGCTATCCTTCAAAAGGTTATTAAAAAAATGGAAGAAGGAAAATCTTTGACGGATGAAGAAACCATGAAATTGATACTTGTACCACTTATGCATAGCAGAGAAAAAAGACAAATTTTAATTGAGAAGACGATAGAAGTAGCAAAATGTATCTCCGATGAGCAAGAACAAATTCAAGTTATTGCCGGAATTCTTGTAGCTACAGATAAATTTATTGGATGATGTATAAAAGTATGTGTAAACATTTTTAGGCAAAAAATAAGGCAAAGTACCCCCTAGGTTTATCCAGAACCTAAAATGAAAGGAGACTTTGCCTCATGCCTAATAATAGTATACCCAATTTAGACTTAGGTAAACAAATTGAAGCTATGGTAAAAGACTTTGTACAAGATAAATTAGAAATGATTCTTAGAGAGGAAATTCAAAACTTCCTAAAGACAGAACCTCAAGACGAACCTAATTCTAAAAATGGTTATTATCAAAGAATGTTGGATACAAAGTTTGGACGAATAGAAGATTTGTCTGTCCCAAGAGATCGGAACGGTGACTTTCAAACCTCCTTATTTCAACCGTATCAACGTCGTGACGGTTGGTTAGAGGAAGCGGTTCTAAGTCTATATCAAAGCGGTGTAAGCACACGACAAGTCGGGAAGTTTGTAGAACGTTTATTAGATGGTAATCCTTACTCAGCTACTACTGTATCTAATATTACCGAAAAGATTAGGAATGATATCGAAAGTTGGCAATCCCGTACATTAGAGTCGAATTACACCGCACTCTATTTAGATTGCTTATTTTTCAGTGTGCGCCGCGATACGGTTGAAAAAGAGGCGATTTATATTGCCTTAGGCATTACGTTGGAAGGGAAGCGTGAGATCTTAGGGTTTTACGTTGGTGGGCGAGAATCGGCAAGTGGTTGGCGAGAGATTCTAGAAAATTTACATGAGCGAGGCGTAAAGAACGTCTTACTAGGTATTTTCGATGGATTAACTGGCTTAGAAACAGCGTTTCTAAGTGTATATCCGAAAGCGGATGTTCAACGTTGTGTTGTCCATAAAATGAGGAATGTATTGTCTAAAGTAAGAAAATCCGATCAGAAAGAAGTCTCAAGTGATTTTAAACAAGTGTATAGAGCTGCAGATTTACCAAGTGCAGAAGAAGCGTTTCAAATGGTCAAAGAGAAATGGGGCAAGAAATACAAAAAAGAAGTGGATTCATGGGAAAAAGATTTACCTGTTCTTCTTACTTTTTATAAATATCCAAAAGAGATTCGATCTTATATTTACACAACGAATATGATTGAGCGAACTATTAAAGAAGTCAGAAAGCGTTTAAAGACAATGAATAGCCTTCCAAGTATAGAATCCGTGGAGAAAATCGTATATTTAGTATCAAATAATTATAACAATAGTTGGACCACTAAACGGACAGCTGGATTTGGTCTAGCCCATGAAAAAATCTATAAACTATTTAAAGAAAGATACGGAGAAACAGAGTTATCGGAGTAAAATACCGTTTAAAAAATGGTATGTGAAAAGTGAAGCTAGCTTCACTTTTCACATACCAAATCATTATAAATTCATACTGGATAAACCAATGTATTGGGCCTTATCAAATTACACAGACTTCTTGACGGAACCATTTATTGATGAAGACTACGCGAAAAAAGTAAAGGAGTGGTTACGGATGACAAAAGTGGGTCGTTTATATGAACAGGAGAAGCAAGAAGAAATTGATAAAGCACTTTCGGCAGCTGGAATGCTCTTTAAAGGAATGAGTATAGAAGAAATAGCTAAAAAATTAGATGTAACAATTGAAAAGGTGAAAGAGTGGGAGAAGCGTTTATCCCATTAAAAGGGCGATGCTCAGCGTTGCTCTTTTTTTATTATCCATGACATAATGTGACAAATTCTGGATGAGTTCTTTGCTAAGATAGGCTTGGAAATCTTACATTATAGTTAATAGAGGGATTTGAAATGTTAAAAAAACTAGGGGCATTGGTTTTAGGAAGTGCTGTAGCATTAAGTTTAGTGGCATGTGATGATGCTACTAAGGAAGCTTCTAATGAGAAAAAAGAAGAGCCGAAGCAAGAAACGAAGAAAGAAAATAAAGAAAGTAAAAAGAAAATTTCAGCAGCTGACGTAGAAGCTATTAAAGTAGGTGATTCTTTAACTGGTGCAGGTGGGGAGAAATACGAAGATGTGGTCGCAAAGTTTGGAGAGCCGGATAATAAAGCGGAGTCTCAAGCTGGGGATATTAAAATGATTATTGCTAGCTGGACAAAAAATATTAATGGTGACCTTGGAGCGAACTTTAATGTTACATTTACTGAAAAAGATGGACAAAAACTTGCTACGAGCAAAGCACAAATGGGAATGAAATAAAGAAAGGATAGGAGATTTAAAATGAAACGTACAACAGAATTTGTATTAGGACTTATTGGTGGTATTTTCGGTATTTTGTGTGCATTTATTGCTTTATTTATTGGTGGAGTTGCTTCAGCTATGGAGGCAGAAGGAGCAAGTAATGTTATAGGTTTAGGTTGGGCAGCAGTGGCTTTATCGATTTTAGGTATCGTTGGATCAGTTATGGTAAAAAGTAAAGCAAAAGTTGGTGGTGCGATGATGACAATCGCTGCAATTGGAGGATTTATTTGTATTTCTTTCATTTATATTTTACCTGCAGTTTTACTATTAATCGGTGGGCTAATGGGAATCTTTCGTAAAGAGAAAGTGGCAGTGTCTGCATAAATCAACATGTTAAAAATAGCCGACTATTATATAATAGTCGGCTATTTTTATAAGGAGAAGTTGTTAGGTTTAATACGCAAATTTTTTGATTTGCTCTTGAATATCCTTCTTATTTCCCCATAAAGAAGGATTTTCTCTCTGCAGTAATCCACTGCTCCAAGTCATCTTGGCTACGTCGGACAAGTCGATTTACTAAAACATCATGCCATACATAATCCTCTAATAAGTATATATGAACGGGGTCATCTGTATAAAAAGCAATATTACGCTCTTCAAGTGATGGGCCATAAATCATTTCTTTAGAATCTATTGATAAAATAAACCAATGTTCTGTAGAGAGGGTTTCTGTATAAGTTGTTATACGATGGGCTTCTAGATTTTTAATAGGATTTTCAACATGCAAGGTAATGCCTTGTACTGTGACTTTATCAGCTACCTCAGCTAGGTCCTCTTTTAACGCTTCATACATTTCATCCCACATCGAAATGACAATACGTCGTTCTGCTTTTTTTATTAATGTTTGACAGTAGCTAATGATTGTTTGATTATCTTTTAAAGTAATGACTCGATTATCCGTTTTTTCCTCGGAAGTTTCTAGTTTTTTTAATGAATCGCTAATTCCTTCATAAGTAGACTGCCATTCTGATTGCGCCTTCTGTAAAAAGATTTCAACAGGTAGAGGTGAATAGCGGGTAGTGTCATTTATTTCTTCCTTCATGACAATTCCTTTTTCTACAAGGTTACCTAAAATCTCATAAATTCGTGCTCTTGGGACACCCGAATCTTTACTTACTTGATAGGCTGTGACAGGCCCTTGTTTCACAAGAGATACATAAGATTTAGCTTCATATTCATTAAAACCAATTTTTTTAAGCTGTTGCACTATGTAGTCCACTTTTTTGTCCTCCGATGTTTGCTGTTATATTTCAACGTTACAATAACTCTTTACATTTAGCAAATTGATAGTTACTATTACAATAGTGACTAAAGGGGAGGCTATTAGTATGGATTTTTATTTAGACCCATCTGTATTAATGATTTTGATTGTTTTTGGGTTTGTGGCTGCATTTATTGATTCAGTTGTAGGCGGTGGTGGATTGATCGCCTTACCAGCTTTATTATTTACAGGATTGAATCCAGCAAGTGCAGTAGCCACGAATAAATTAGCATCGACAATGGGAAGTGCCACTAGTAATATTGTGTTTTATCGTTCTGGTAATCTTGATTTGAAATCGGCGTTTAAATTATTTCCAATCACTTTCATAGGTTCCATAATAGGGGCATGGACCGTTCATTTAATGAATCCAGAAGTATTAAAGCCATTAATGCTGATCATGCTCGGTGTGGTCGCTATTTATACGATATTCAAAAAGGATTGGGGGAGTATTTCCACTCATAAAAAATTGTCTGGTCGACACGTCATTATTTTTACCTTTTTTATTTTTATTATTGGTTTTTATGATGGGTTTCTAGGTCCTGGTACAGGTTCATTTTTAATGTTTTCTCTTTTATTTATTGGGTATGATTTTTTAAAAGCAGCAGGTACGGCGAAGTTTCTTAATTTAGGAAGTAACGTTGGTGCATTGTTGATGTTTATGTATGTAGGGCAAGTAAACTATGTGTATGGTTTTATAATGGGAGTTGCTCAAATTGCTGGAGGAATCGCCGGCTCCAGATTTGCTATAAAAAAAGGAAGCGGGTATGTTCGCGCCCTTTTCATTACCGTAACTTGTTTGTTGTTAGCGAAAAATCTGTATGACTATATTCAGTAAGTAATCTAAGTGAAGAGAATGAAAATAATATAAACTCATATTTTTCCATATAAAATTTCATTTGTTTTATTTACATAATATCTTTACAATCATTTGATAAAATAAAGTCAACTGCGTATTGTGAGGGTGGGTGGTTATCCCTTCTTTCTATTTGGAAGGAAAGGAGGTGATAATATGGACTTTTTGTTTGATCTTGTAAAAGAGTTTGTCAAAGCAACTGTGCGCGAAGTTTCAGCGTATTTTTTGCAGAAGCAACTTCTGGGTAAGGACAACAAAAAACCCACTCCGCGCCGTAGGAAGCAAAAGGGTGGGTTTCGTAAAAAATAATAACGTATAATAACCACCACCCTATACGGTAGCAGTTAAGGAAGAGATGTTAGCGCATCTCTTCTTTTTATTATATGCCAATTTATTCGCTGTTACACTTATATAGTATTCTACGGAAAATATATCATATTCCTATTTTGGGGTCAATTTGATTGCATGATTGAAAAGGTGCAGTCTTATTCCTTTTCAAACTGAAAAATATCCCGGTTAATAAGTTGGTGGAGATACCTATCCATTTCAGCAGCAGAAACTTTTCTTTCGTTTTTAAACCACCATGCGCTTAATGAGGTGATTGCCCCTGAATAAAATTCAATGATTAGATCATTTGGCATCGTATGGTTTTTACAAAGCTGATTTAATGCCTCTATTTCTTGTTTTCTCGTTTCGTGACTTAAATACTGTGTCCGGTTAATAAATTGTTCATCAGACATTTGCGTCTCTAATATTTTACCGATTTCTTCATGATGTAGAAATTGTTCCATTACTTGAAATGGTTTACTTAATCGATCTGAAACCGGTATTTCATCAATCATCTTGCTGTATCGTTTAAATCCAAATGCTAATAAAGCGTCTTTATCTTCAAAGTGTTTATAAAAGGTTGTTCGGTGTACCATCGCGCGGTCACATATTTGGTTAACCGTGATCGTACTATATTTCTGTTTTGATTGCGTCATTAATTCAAATAAGGAATCCCATAGTAATTTATGTGTACGTCTAATACGTAAATCGAGTTGTTTTTCATTACCATTCATCTACAATTCTCCTTTTTTGTAGATTAAGTATACAGTGGCTGACAATTGATTCTCCCTTTTTAATCTACATATGTATATTATATTACATGTGTTCCGGTGTATTTAAAGTTTTTTAAGTAAGAAACAGGAGGAGAATCTGCAAATGAATATGACAACTAAGAGCCCTGTAAGTGGCAAAGTTGATACTTCTAATATGAAACATACCCCGATTTTAATTGCATTACTTTTAGGGGCAATGGTCGCATTATTAAACGAAACGTTACTTGGTAATGCGTTAACGGTATTAATGAAAGAATTTGGCGTAACAGCTTCAACGATTCAATGGCTTTCTACAGCTTACATGTTAGTAGTTGGGGTTTTAGTCCCAATTACAGCGTTACTTCAGCAATGGCTCACAACGAGACAAATGTTTTTGATCGCTATGGTAACGTTTTTAGCCGGTACATTAATTGCGGGATTTGCGCCGACATTTTCCGTTTTATTAGTCGGCCGTATCGTCCAAGCTGTAGCGACGGGGTTAATTTCACCGTTATTAATGAATACGATTTTAATCATTTGTCCGCCTGAAAAACGTGGTGCCACAATGGGATTAATTGCACTTGTGATGATGGCAGCTCCAGCAATTGGCCCTACATTATCTGGAGTAATCGTAGACTCACTAAATTGGCGCTGGTTATTCTATATTGTTATTCCAATCGTGATCATTTCCATTATGATTGGGATGAAGTACATTCAAAATGTTTCAGAGTTAACAAGACCAAAAGTAGATTATCCATCAATCCTTTTATCGACACTCGGATTTGGCGGGCTTGTGTATAGCTTTAGTGCATCAGGTGATTTAGGGTGGTCTGATGCGAAAGTGTATGGTACTTTACTTGTTGGGCTTATCTCATTATGTATTTTTGCTGTTCGACAATTGAAAATTGAAAATCCAATTTTAGAATTACGAGCATTTAAAGTTCCGATGTTTACATTATCAGTTGGATTAATCGTCATTGTGATGATGTCGTTATTTTCAACGATGACTTTATTACCGATGTTCCTGCAAACAGTTTTACTCGTTACAGCTTTTAAATCAGGAATTATCATGCTTCCGGGAAGTATTATTAGCGCCATAATGGGACCAATTGCAGGTAAACTATTTGATAAATTTAGTCCGAAAGTTATTATCGTTCCCGGCATTGTGTTAGTAGGGATTGCAATGTTCTTATTTAAAGGCATTACACCTGACACATCAATGTTACAAATTATTATTATGCACAGCGTATTAATGGTTGGACTCATGTTTGTCATGACAGCACAAACATACGGTTTAAATCAATTAACACCAGATCTATATCCGCACGGAACAGCACTGTTTAATACGCTGCAGCAAGTAGCTGGCGCAATTGGTACGGCTATCTTTATTTCAAAAATGTCTTCAGGAACAGCTAGCTATATGGAAAGCTCTGCAAATCCAATGGACCCAGTAGAGAAGTTAAACGGTTTAACATCTGGGTTCCAAGGTGCATTTGCACTAGGGTTAGTCTTTATCATTGTTGCTTTTATCGTATCGTTGTTTTTAAAAGAAGAGAAAGAAGGAGTAACGGCAGCTAGGGTTTTACAGAACGAGAATTAAGGTTCAAATAAAAAAGACATCTTTAAGAGATAAAGATGTCTTTTTACATTTCTTTCGTAACATCATACCGAAGCAACTCTCCCTGATCATAAAACCTCTCAAAAATAATCCCCATTACATAGAAGAATACGAGACCGAAACCAATATGAATAAGTGTAAAAGTAGCTCCAAATGAAGAAAATTCATACACGAGAATTGGCAATTTCGCAGTTGTCCAAACGCCTAAGAAAAATACGATGTACCGAATGCTTGCACCTTTTTTTAATAGTAGTGCTGCGATTGGAAAGGCGACGTAGAGGGGACCAGCTGCAATGCCTCCTAATAATAGAGAAAATAAGATTCCGTATATACCTGATTTTTCACCCATATATTTCATGAGCGTTTCTTTTTTCACCCACTGATCAAGTAACCCTACAAATAGTAAGACAGGGGGAAGGAGAAACAACATATCTAAAATGCTATTCCCTGTTAATTGTAATGCGCTCCATCCTAAAGATTGATTTATAAAAGTTAACACAAAGAGCCCCAGTAGTAAGATGAAAAAGAAGCGATATCTTTTTAGTTCTTTCATACCATCACCACCCAAATGATATAGGAGAATAGGAGGGACATAAGCAATGCAGATGCATTACGTGCGTAAGCAAAGCTTCGTCCGAATATTTTTTGTTCCATCGGTAAGGTTGTAAGCCCTACTGACATGAGTGTAGACATAAGTGCCGCAACTTGAGGAAGGCCTGCGCCGTGTTGTACTAATGTATTACCAAGTGGGAACACGACGAAGCTTGGAATAAGTGCAACGGAGCCGAGTATTGCTGAATAAATAATACCTAACAATCCGGACTGTTCTCCAATAATAGAAGAGATGAAAGACGGCGTTAATATAGAAAGCGATAAGCCAACGAAAAGCATGATGGAGAGCATCGCAGGTAGAAGATTGTGAAACATTTTCCACGACTTCATTAGAGCTTCTTTCGTTTTATTGCGGTCTTTCATAAAAGAAATCCCCGTAAGAATAATGGTTAAAGTGTAAAGAATCACGCCGTTAATCATGGTCGGAATCCTTTAAGTCCTTATATTTGTCTATGAAAAAAGATAAGTTCTTCATTTTTTCTTCAATGTCCATTTGAAAGTCTGCCAATTGTTCCTTTCCAGCAGGCGTAATTTTGTACATCTTTCTCGGTTTGTCTTGATGATCTGTACTTACGTAAGATTCAATTGCACCTTCGTTTTCTAATTTTTTTAGTGTGCGATATAAAATGGAGCTATCGATTGGATTGACGGGAAGTTCTTCCTCGCACTTTTGCAGTAATTGCCCGCCATAGTTATCGCCCTCAGCTAAAAATAACAAAAGAAATGCACCTGTATGTCTTCCTGTATGTTTCATGGATATACCTCCTAGAATGAATTTTGATTTATACTGTTAATGACAGTATACTGTTGTTAACAGTATATGGTGCATGAAGTGTTATGTCAATTTTAATGTGATATGTACTGAAAAAAAGGGGAAGAAAATTTGCTACGAGTAAAGCGCAAATGGGAATGAAATGAAGGAAGCGGAGGATATTTAAAATGAATTGTACAACAGAATTGGTATGGAAGCGATTGGATGTACAACTATGGATGCATCCCATGTAACTGGGGAAATAGCACTTATAATAAAAATGGATAGGTAAACAAGAAATAGAAATACCTCCTTATTTGGTGAAATTCTATCTACTTGTTTATTCTCAATGACTAGGATTTCCAAGTACATAAGAAGGTTATGGATTAATCTAATTCAAATAAATAAAAAAGGCACCTTAGTCTGCCTTTTTATTATCACACTATGATATGCAGTTAATCATAAACTAATAAACTTCTTCATTTCTCTCTTTGTTGGCAAACATAGTTTTTCTAACATTGAATGTTATGATTGCAAGTATAGAAATAATAATAATATTAGTAAGCTCACTGAAAAACTTATTATTTAATAACTGCGGTAAATTTCCTATCAAGATAATACAGATTGTGGCATAAACTAAAAATGTTCCAATCCAAGCAATAATGTAGTTAATTAATGCGGCTAGTCTAGGGAAGTTAGTAACTAGATAATTTAAAACAATGTAATATAGAACACAGGAAACGATGAAAAATAAAATATCCCAAAAATAAACGGCGTACCCACTTGCTATTTTTACTGATACAGACTGATGTAATGAATAAGCAGCGAATCCTCCTAAAAATAAAAAATCAACTAAAACAGCTACGGTTCTACTCACCATTTTAGAAATTTTAACAAGGATTATTAATAAGAATAATAACAGTATAGGTAATAATAGTATCATTATTTTTTCACCTCCAATTTATTTATATAAAATAATTATAACAAATATAGAAAAATTAACCATATTAATAGGGTTAATTTTTCGAATTATCAATTATATTGAGTTACCTTATTTAGGCGGAAAATACGAAAGATTCTTATCTATCTGTTCCACATTCTACAGAAGGTATGGGCTGTACATCCAAAAACATAAAAAAAAGACACTCTCAAGAGTGCCTCCCCTTAGCAGCCGAATCCGCCGCCCCAACAGCTAGCGCCAACGATGATTAATAAAATAAACAGTACAACAAGTAAAGCGAAACCGCCGCCGAAACCGCAGCCTCCACCACAAGTACCGCCATAGCCCATATTAACTCCTCCTTCCATAAAGACCATTAATTAATGGATTTAATTCACTTTATGTTTTTACGGATAATCTTGAGCAGGTCCTTTTGAAAAATAAAGGTGCTTAGATTTTAAAAGAGTTGACGACCTTATTTTTGTCACCGCTATTCCGCTGATGACATATTCTATTTTATTCTGTGCATTGGGGGAAGGAGGATCTTTATGGCCAATTCTGAAATGATTTTACGATTACTTACGGATTTAAAGATTGAACAGCAAGCTTTAAAAGAGCAGTTGGAAAAGATACAGACAGCCGTGAATACTCTTGAAGAAAAATCAGCGATTGTGGAAGAGAAACCAACGACTATTGAAGAAAAACCAGCTGTTGCTGCTGCAAAGCAAAGAGCTCATTCTGGACACCCAACATCTTTTCGTGCTTGGAGAGCATCTGCTCAAAGGAATTCATAAAAATATAAGAAAAGAAGACATCAATTAAGATGTCTTCTTTTGCTTGTACAATCCAAATGCGATAAGAAGGTATATATCCATATTGCTTTAAAACTAAGAAGAAAATAACGATTGTCGACTCCTTTTTTAGTATAGCATGTAATAATAAATAATTTTATGTAATGTTGCATATATACGGATTATATAATATTTAGTCATATATATTTTAGTTGTCTGTTGTCGAAACAGTATGTATCCCCTATTTAAGTAAACGTCAAATTGACTCGCGTATTTGTAGTGTGCTCTTCCGTTTAGATAATAATTTTTTCAGTCGGTAATAAAGCTAGCTTAGGGAAAAAGATCAATATATGTACATCAATAATATTGCTAATTATAATTAAGATGAAAGCATTCATAATATATGGGGGAATAACAAGTAATGAATAAAAAGGCAACATTTAAAATAGGGGCAATGTTTACTATTTTATTAATGGCATGTTTGTTTTATGGATATAGGAGTTTAAATAGTTTTTTAGTCTGGAATGAACTCGGTGATATACAGATGATTTCAAGTGAAAAAGAGGTTGCAAATGGTATATATTTTGTAAGGGGAGAGATATATTCTGAACGTGTAACAGGAGATGAAACGCTACTTGCTGATGGGTATGCGGTAGTGAATCGAATTCAAAAGAAAAAAACAACATACTATACACAGACTTCTGCACCAAATCGTTCGTTATGGAGTAACGGTCAAGTAACAGCTTTTTATAATGAACCAATACATATCGGAAATAAAGAATTAAAATTAATAAATAAAGAAAATGTGTCTTTGGAAACTCCCTTTATGGAATTAAATGATCAGAAGGTAATTTCAACAAGAATAAATGATATTCAGGCGAATACTACCAAGTTAGCAGATGGAAAAAAACGCTTTTATTCATTTAGAGCAGTAGAAAATAAAGAAAATGTAGTTGTACTTGGAACAGTAGATGGAAAAGTAATAAAAGAATTACCTAGTAGGTACGGGAAATTTGTTCATATTGGACATACGAAGGAGCAAATTATAGATAGCTTAAAGAATGGTAATGAAAAAAATTGGATATATTTCGCTGTACTTATTATACTAACTAGTATTAGTGGATTCGTATTTTATATGTATGGGAAAGGAAAATGGACAAAAGATGTTTTTGTTTTTACATTTTTCGGACGGAAGATAAATTAAAGAGGATGCATCTTTGCATCCTCTTTAAAAATTCATATGAGTTCTTTTCGTAAGGAAAGTTCTTCTTCATTTTCGTATCCAGTAAATAAAATTTCTTCAATTTAAAAGGTGCCCCATAAATGATAAACCATACCGATAACAAAAAATGCTAGTCCCACAAACAAAACAATTAAAGCAAGGATTCCGTTTTTATTATGTTCCATACAGTCAGCTCCTTTTTATTTATATACAAAAAAGCCTTTAGTCGTAATTATGACTAAAGACTCCATTTCTCAAATTTTTTAATTTAAAGAGAAAAGACACCTTAAGGCGCTTTCCTCCGACTTGAACCATCTTAATTTTAATAATATGTATTGGACTCCCATCCGAAGATTATTTTACCCCCAGAACGAAAAATTGTGCTTACTTGTAATAAAAATCTCATTTTTTCGTTTTGGGGTGTTATAAAATCTTGAAGTTGATGGGCATAGGGTGGGACCCAAAACAGTACAATTTTATTTCAAAGACACAACGATCTTACTACACACTTTTATTTATCCCACACTCTCATCTGCTAGTATTACTATTTTTTATTACTAATGTTGCCGTTTCACTCGGATGGCTAAGAGGAAAATGATGGCCATATGGAACAAAATCAATCTTACCAACATGCGATGGAGCAGAATATGCTCTGTCATAACCCCCCCAGATAATGTGAAGATTATACTTTGTTACTTCATTGAAATCACCTTGATCGTTTTTCAGTAGTAAACTGTTAAGCTGAACCGTAGTATTTAAAATTCTAGGAGAAGTAAAACTTTTACTTATCTTTTCAATATAATGTTCAGGGATGCTCTCTATACTTTCAAACAAACCATTACTTAATAAATATCGCTCTATGAAATTAGTAGTTGCCAGTTTTAATGTCCATTTGTTCATAAATTGAGGAACATTTAGCGATTTAGCATTTTTTTTAACAACAGGTGGCTGAAGTAAAGTGATTGAATACTTCTTATCTATGTACTGTTGTACCAATGCTTCCAGAAGAATAAATGCACCGAATGAATGACCAATTAGATGTGCACCATTAGTAGCTTTCTCCAATAACTTTTTCACTACATTCAAATAGATATCTAGAAGATTTTTATCTCGTTTAAAAGGAGAACGCCCCAAACCTGGAAGATCCAAGATCCATACAGGTTGACCAGTTTTTTCATGAAGCTCTTGTGCTAAAGGAAATAAATCCTCTCCATCACTCAATAAACCATGTAATAAAATAAACGGTTTACCCTCTCCTTGTAATTGGTAAAGGGTAGTGTTATCGCATAATGTTCGTTTAAATAAATGATTATGCTGGCCATTTTGATATATCATGCGATAGTCCAGATCTGCTACTACAGCAGGGAGAAATTTCATTACACTCGTCTTCTTAAACCAATCCTCTCCCATAATTTTTTTCGCTGAAACATTTGAAAATTTTCGTTTTGTAATAAAATTCAGTCCATCAGAAGGAATTTTTGTTATTTTACTTCCTCCACTATTCATAATTGTTTTCATAAGCGGCATTGGAACCGAAATTTTTGGTGCCCTCATATTCATACTTTCCGACATAATACTTAATAATTCAGCAATGTTCTGATCGTGCTGTTTGTCTTCAACAAGTGTATATGTTTGGATAGTCGGTTGCTCCAACCTGAAAACCTGCACAATAAACTTCGCAAACTCATCGTTTGAAATAAGTGGTAACCTATATCCCTTACCTCCAGGAATCACTGGCATGAGCCCTCTTCGCATACTCATCACAAGTAAACCTAATCCTGCTATCTGCTCTGTACTCCCTGTTTTACTACTACCGACTACAGTTGGCGGATTAATTATAGAAAGCGGATAACCTACTGCTGATGCCTGCTGACGGATATAAAGATCTGCTAAAAATTTTGTTCTCTCATATGGATTTTTTATTTTCAAATAATTGTTTCCTTCTTTAAACACATCAATTGCAATGTTGCTATTTTTATCATCAAAGGGGCTCATATAACCTACAACATGAATAAATTGTTGCAAGCCCTTCAATTGATGAATACTTTTAGCTAATTCACTAATATGTTTCGCGCCATTTAAAAATACGGAAGCTGCCTCATTACTTGTCGCTTGAATATCCATGGGGCCTCCTGCGTGAATAATCACATCCGTTTTCAATACCCTCTCCTTATCTTCAGCACTTAGACCTAAATCTATTTTCGTCAAATCACCTTCAATAAAGTGCATAACTTCCTTTTTTAAGATGCCTCTTTCTTGAAAAATGCTTGTTGCTTTACTTTTCGACCTCACTAAAAGAAGAATTTTAACATCCTCTCTAGCTAATTCTTTCACTAATTGCTTTCCAATAAAGCCTGTTCCACCAGTTAAAAATACTGTTCTCATATAAAATCCCCCTTTTAGTACTACTTAGTACTAATTTGATGTAAAAAAAATGCTTCTTTTATCGAAGCAATTTTAAAAAATGATCTGCTGTTTTCGTGATTACAGTTGCATCCTTCAATGTTTCTGAAATAAATAACGCTCCTTCAAGATTTGTAATAAAAAGTGATGCAACCTCATCAATATGAATCGTATTTCTGAATTCTCCATTCTCTACCCCTTGTTTAAGTAATAGAGAAACTTTCTTTTGTAATCCTGTAAAAAAAAGACCTATTTTTTCTTTTATTTGCGTGGCCTGTGTAGGACTTTGAATATAAAGAGTAATAAATGGACAGCTCCCTTTATACTCTCTCGACTGAACTCCTTGTGATAATTGCTTTAAAAACAGTTGAATACGATCTTCAACTAAAAATTGGCTCTGAGAAATTACGTCATCAATTGCAGATTGATACATTTCAATCCAATAATCAACGACTCCTTCTAATAATTGTTCCTTATTAGAAAAGTGATAATACACATTCGACTTTGAAACTTTGCTTACACGTACTAATTCATCCATACTTGTATAAGCAAACCCTTTTTCTAAAAATAATGTTGCAGCTACTTCAATCACACGTTTTTGATTCATTAATTTTACCTTTGTCATAATTAGAACTATATAGTACTAATTTAAATATTGCAAGTATTTATGTTAATTTTAAAAAAATTTTGATTAAAAAATTTCCACCAACATTGATTTTACTGCAAAAAAATCTTATTTTGAATAAAGTTGAACTGAACCCCGAAATTGTTCATTTACTATCGTCTAATAGGGGTCACCATGCATGTCCATCAACTTAAGAAAAAAATGCCCGGCTTCTCAGAATAACTATCTGTAGAGAAAGAAAGTTTTAATTTAGGGGGATATGAAAATATTAGCTTGATAGCAATGGGGTAGTACCAACGAGTCGCTTAGAATTGTAAATCTGTCTTTTCATAATCCTACTCCATAAAGAAAAGACACCCTAAAGTGCCTTTTATCAATTTGAATTATTTATTGTATATAATCAATATTCGTTAGCATAAAACTCTTTTATTAGCTTTATTTCGTTTGTATCCGGATCAAACTTAAATATTTTAATTTGATTAGATTCGTCTTTATAGGCAAATGTATGATCGCCAATTTGGGTCATATTACTAGTGTTTAACATAGGATCGCTACTATGGTCAGTGATTTCTACAGGTTTCTCACGGTCCCAAAATGCGATGACGATAATTAAGATGATAAGGCATATACGTATGTTACGTAATTCTCTTGCAACAGGATGTTCCATTTGATAGTCTCCTTTATCATGTAATAGATTTTGTGTCTAAAAGAGATAAATCCTTAGAATATAAATAAAAAAGACACTGTAAAAAGTGTCTTTTTTATTTGAGTTATGCGCATTGCTTAATAAGACGCTAGTTCCTCAATCGGAATATGAGTAACTATGTAGGGTAATTTTATTATAACATTTTAACCAGTAATGGGTCTATATGGAATTTTTGTGATGATTATGTTTGTTTATTCAAAATAATAGATGTATCATGCCAGAGAGATCGGAATTTGATCAATGAAAAACAGTGGAAAAGGCAAATGGCATACTTTATTCCGTGTTATAGGAATGGATAGAGATCGATTTCCCTTTACACAAACATAACGGTATAATATAGTTAAGTTAAGTGAACTTAACTATTAAACGAAACAAAATAACAGCATGGAGGAAGAGTGCTATGACGAGAACATATAAAGAAATAATTAATGAAATGAACCGAGCCTATAATGAATTCTACATTTTACTATTTCAGGAGTTGAAAGATGAGTACGGTCTTACAGGACAGCAAGAGAGCATGCTATTTCATATTCATTTAAATGAAAACACGACAGCAAATCACATCGCGACTACTTTTAATATATCGAAAAGCGCTGTGAGTCAAGTTTTATCGAAATTGGAAAAGCAGAAGATGATTTCAAAACAAGTAAATCCTAATAATAAAAGGGAGTATTTCCTTACACTTGGTCCAAACGGTAGTAAGTATATGGAGGAGTTGTCTGAGTTAGATGATGTATTAATTGAGAAGTATTTTTCAAAAATCGATATCGGTGCTTTAGAACAAATGACGGATACGCTAAAGAACATAAATAAAGTGATATTGGAAGAAAAACAGAAGGATCTTGAGTCTAATGAGTGAGAATGAAGATGAAGCAATTAGTAGAAAGGAGGCGAAGCGTGTGATGAGTTACATACCGAATATGCTTACGATAGCAAACTTTGTATGTGGGCTTTTGGCTACTCACGCTGTTTTCGTTCACGATATGTATGGTGCAGTTATGTTCATTATTACAGGTATGGTATTTGATCTGTTTGATGGTATGGTTGCTCGGAAACTTGATGCTGTTTCGGAAATAGGCGGAGAGCTAGACTCATTTGCGGATTTAGTGACCTTCGGTGTGGCGCCATCTATTCTTGCCTATAGTGTCGCTTTAAAAGATTTGCAATCTATTGGGATGATATGTGCGCTCGCTTACAGTATTTGCGGAATGCTTCGACTTGCGAGATTTAACACGCAGCAAAGCAAACTCCCAACCTTTATCGGCATGCCCATTCCATTTGCGTCAATGTGTCTCCTCATTTTATGCCTCCTAAATAATCCAGTTTCCGTAGCGTTTGGCACATGCGTACTCGCTTATTTAATGGTGAGCAAAATCAAATTTCCCCATTTTAAAAAAGAGATATCGGAAAGCTTGAAGTCCGAAAGATGGGATTAATAGGAAAGATAAGGAGCATAACATGATTCGTATGGCATTAAGATCATTCAACATACAAATATATTGTTTGCTAGGCGTGATGTTACTGGGATGGTTGATGACACCTTTTCGAGCCCAGTTTGTAGGGATAAGCATTGGCCTTTTAGTTAGTATGTACTGCGCCTGGATTTTAGGAAGACGTATCGAAAAGTTCGGAAATAGCATCGTAAAAAAAGAAAAAGCACCGATGCTTGGAATGATAAATCGGTTCGCAGCTGCCATACTCGGTGCGATTATTATGTATGAAATTGAACACCGTGAGTACATGTGGACATTTGCTGCTGGAATTATGAGTGGGTACTTCTTGGTTATTATTAATTTGGGGTATTATAGTATGAGGGATGAGAAGGAATAGATTAGTACATTTTAAATTAGAAATTAACCCCCCTCCTCAAGCTCTTGAGGAGGGGGTTATTAATACTTACAATAAAATCAATACAATTCCCAAAAAATATAAAAAATGAAAGTAAGTGCTCTATTTTGAGTATGTTCTATAAAACTAGCTCTTCTTATTTTTTATTTTTTTAAACATAAATTTGTAAATTAACCATGTAATAATTATTACCACAGGAGTAATTAATGCACCGTTAAACATTTTTTTTGATATGTATAACATATTTAAAATTAATAAAGAAATTATTGTAATAATCATATTATATTTTGAAAAGATTTCTACAAATTTAGAATGTGCAAATAACTTTTTGTATATAAAGTAAAAGATTACAAAAAGGATTGTTGTTACTAAACTAAAAACACTAATTTGAAGATAAAATATGACTATTAAATTTGTTATTGCTATTATCATTAACCAAAAAATTATAAAAAAATTAGATAAAACTTCTACACTTACTAATAGAGCTCCTAGCGTTGCAATAAAAGCAGCAATTTTATTTGAGGAATCCCCTTTGTTATGAGAAGAATTTTTTCTATTCATGAATAAAAATCAGCTCCAATTTTCTTTATCCCCTTTAAAATAGATAATCATTTGTATATGAAAAAATCCATATATAAATGATTGTCTATTTTATATTATCAGAATTTTATTTTGTGTGGAATTGTATTATGTGATTGCTAGGCTCTTTTACCTAGGTACAAGGTGAAAATTTAAGAAAAATTTTATATTTACCCCACTTTTTATTTTAAAAGTTTCTCCTATCCTATAAATAACAAAGTCATAGATGAAAATGTAAAGTTAGGGGATTCCACATGCATACAGGAGTTTTAATGAGTTATTTGTATACTTATTTTTTTACAATTATGTTTTGTATTGTATTTCAAATTGGATTTTATTTTAAAGCGAAAAACAATATATCTATTCGGCATTTTTTATGGGTATATGTTTTTCTATTCTACCTTTCGTTAGTGTATAAGGTGACGCAGATCGCGACTATATGGGATATAAGTAGATATGAAACGTGGATTCGTGTAAATCAAATCAATTTGACTCTATTTGATACGGCAGGTAGTACTACGTATCTTTTAAATATTGTACTGTTTATGCCATTCGGTTTTTTATTGCCGACTATTTGGCCGCAGTTTAGAAAAATGAAAAACACCGTATGTGCAGGATTCTTTTTTTCATTGGCAATTGAGTTAAATCAATTACTAAATAATAGAATTACAGATATTGATGATTTATTTACAAACACCCTCGGGGCGATTATTGGGTATTTATTATATAGAGCTTTTAAAATGATATGTAAAAGAGAGGGGGAAAAGCTTGATACCAGCTCTTCTCTAGTTATAAAATATGAAGCTGTTTTTTGTTTAGTTTGTTCATTTGTAGGTGCGATGTTAATTTATTATCCAATTTTATTTGGAAGACCTGTAATTCTCCAATGAGATGTGTGATCTCGTTTATAAAATGATTCTCGTTCTCCACACCCAAACACAGTAAAATGTGAATGATGCATTCTCTTTTTCTAACTTAATAGATATAGTTTATGTATTACATGATAGGTAGGTGTAAAGGTGTTACATGTTCAATTATCTCAATACTTACTAAAAGAATCAAAACCAGCTCTTCATACAGATGAAAAACGAGTGTATATGTTAAAAGATGAAGGATTATCGCCGTATCCTATTTATTTAAATCACCCTAGTATGATAGGAGTGGGGACGAATTGGAATCAGCATACAGGATTCGAAGAAATCGTTAAAGGATTTATGAGTACACATAACAAATTTCCTATGTATATGCTATTTGAAACTTATTTATGTAGAGACTTTATTGAAGGGTTTTTAGAAGAGAATAAACTTCATTTTGAGCTAGTTTTTACTAATAAGAAAAAGGATACGAGCTTTTTTAAAGTGTGCATTACCAATGGTGATGATATAACTACACTTATGAAGTATTTCTTTCAATCAGCACAAGATTCTCTCTATACGTTATTAAGCTATTCAGCAGACTGTAAGATTATCAGTAATCGTACTGGTGAGATTGAAATAAAGACTGACAGTTTCTATCCAAGCTTTTCATTTATGTATGATGCGCAAGAATTATTTATTATTGGTGGAGAAGAAAAATGGTCTGATATCCATTATATAAAAAGATTTTTCTATCTTGAGCAGATTACAGATGAGCTAATTATTGATTTAAGAAAATGAGAGACGAGAGAGAATAAATGAAAAACCCCTCAAGTATAGAACGACATACTTGAGGGGTTTTATGTATGAAGAAGGGCCTTGTATCATATATTTTATTCGTCGCTACATGTAAGTCATTCGGTTTATAAAAACAATGTGTTGAATAAATCAGTAAAGAAGGCTTTTCTATTTTTCCCTAGAATGAACAGTAATGTATAATCTAATTCCTTCATGTAATAAGGAGGCAGTAAAATTTGAACAGGAAAATTTGGTATGTATTTACTTGTTTTGCTTTTTTAGTATCTAGTTATATTGTTGTCCAATATTTTATTATGGATGGATTTCAAACAGGGCTTGTAAAAGTGAAGCTTATGTTTGGATCTAAATTAAGTGCGTTCTGGTATATGATGCTATTTATACATATTACAACTAGTATAGTAGCATTAGTAATTGGTCCGTTTACATTATCCACTAAATTTAGAGAAAGGAATATCAACCGTCATCGAATAGCTGGGAGAATCTATATGGTTGGTATATTATTAGGAGGCGTTTCTGGACTATACCTATCCTTTTATGCTACGGGAGGATTGGTAGCGAAGCTAGGTTTCGGTTTGTTATCCGTACTTTGGCTAACATCAGCATATGAAGCATTACATAGAGTTAAGAATAAAAAAATTAAAGAGCATCGGAATTGGATGATTAGAAATTATGCTTTAACCTTTGCGGCAGTTACATTAAGAATTTGGCTACCTTTGTTTATCGTTCTATTTGGGATAGAACATTTTGAACTTAGTTACGCTATTATTGCTTGGTTAGCATGGGTACCTAATTTAATTGTTGCAGAATTATTCATAAGAAAAAGGCTTAATAAAGGAAAGTATCAGGGAAATGAGAATTTATATTTTTGATATAAATTTGCTGTAATATTGAGGACAGAATTTTTTTAATAGGTGAATTACGTACAAAAATAGGCTGGCCAATTGAAGCCATCCTATTTTTATTTATATTACCAACTAGCAGTTTCCGTATTTTCCTTCAACCACTTCACCCAATCCAAATCCTCTATCTTAAGCAAACTGAGTGAAACACCTTTCATATCTAAAGAAGTGAGCAGGGTACCGACTTTTACGAACTTTACATGTAACCCTTCCAGTTCACATAAACGGCGAATGTCATTTGCGAAAATGTATTGCTCCATTAATGGCGTCGCGCCGAGTCCGTTAATGAGAATGGCGAAGTTGTCACCTTTTCTCCAGCGGTAAATGCTTTTTAATTTGTTCATCAGTTCAATCGCTAATATTTCAGAAGAGGATAGTGCTTCTTTACGGTAACCTTTTTCGCCGTGAATGCCGACGCCGTAAAAGACTTCATCTTCGTTTAATGTGAATGAAGCTTGTCCTTTCACTGGATCATTGGCAGGTGAAAGAGCGACTCCTAATGTGTGTAAGTTTTCAGTGATAGAACGGCCGAGTGCAGTCAGTTCTTCTAAAGAGTGACCTTCAAGAGCGGCCGCACCAAGTATTTTTTGAACGAAAACAGTACCAGCAACGCCGCGTCTTCTTTTATTAAAAGAAGCATCATCTTCAATTGAAACATCGTCATTTACGATGATGTGTTCAATTTTTCTTCCTTCTTCTTTAGCGATTAGCTTTGCCGCTAAAAAGTTCTGAACATCATCTTTAAAGTTTTTAATGATGAATAAAATGCTTTTCTCCTTCGGTATGAGGCGAGTTGCCGCCACAATTTGTTCCACTGTAGGCGGAGTGAAAATACTGCCGTTTACTGCCGCCGTAAGCATTTCTTTTCCTACATAACCGATATCAGCAGGCTCATGTCCGCTACCACCGCCGCTTATAATAGCGACGTCTTGCTTCAGTTTTTCGATATTTTTTACATAAATGATGTTATTTGTTTCGTCGTAATTTACTTTGTCGTTATGTTCAAAATAAAAGCCGTGCATCATATCTTGAACGATATTTTGTACATCATTCATAATCTTTTTCATTGCTTTTGCCACCCTTTAATTACTTTGCTGATTGCTCCAGTAATAGTAGTAATTGATTGTTTATCATATTTTTCATAAGAGAAGACATAATGGAAGGATCTACTTCACATTTGCTTTCAATCCAATCTTTTATCGTTCCAACGAAGCCGTGACTATAAAAGGAGGCAATCGTATTTTTTGTCTCATCAGAAAGGCTGAATCCACAGCTCACAGATAGTTCATCAATAATCTTCATATATAAGTTTTTCGTATGCTCAAATAAATAGTGATTAAACGAGTTTTGTTCAATGACTTTAAAAGCATTTCGGTAAAATTTTTGATTTTCATAAAAGTAATCAAATAATAAATCAAAAATGTTTTCCCATGTTTCATAGTCGAGAAAGTCGATAATGTTCTCTTTCGTTTCTTCTCTATAAATCCAGCTTAATAGTTCAAATTTATCTTTAAAATGATAATAAAAAGTTTGCCTACGCATTTGACAGTGTAACATAATATCGCTCACTGATATTTTATGAAACGACTCTGTTTCCATTAAATACTTCAATGAGTTCGCGATTATCTTTTTAGAAATTATAGAAGAGGTCATCTCAATCATCCCTAGAATGTTAGTAATATGAAAATCCTACCCATAAATGAGAGCGGTGTCTTTAGACAGATTGTCCATTTTGTCCGTTTACTATAAAACGCTTTCATTTTAACATGGATAGTAAGAAGAAGATTTCAAATATATCACAATATATTAAAGGAATTGAGGGAGAATCACAATGAAAAAGATTATAAACAAACCAGAAACATTAGTAATGGAAATGTGCAACGGAATGGTTATGGCTCATCCAGAGCTTGAGCTTTTGAAAAAATATAAAGTCATCAAGAAGAAAGAAATGAACGAAAACAAAGTAACGTTAATTAGTGGCGGCGGTAGTGGTCACGAGCCAGCGCATGCAGGACTAGTCGGAAAAGGAATGTTAGATGCGGCAGTGTGCGGAGATGTGTTTGCTTCGCCTTCACAAATTCAGGTATATCAAGCGATTAAAGAGACAGCTAGTAAAAAAGGTACGCTATTAATTATTAAAAATTACAGCGGCGATATTATGAATTTCAAAAACGGTGCTCATTTAGCGACGGAAGATGGAATTGAAGTCGACTACGTAAAAGTGGACGATGATATTGCGGTAGAAGATAGCCTGTACACAGTAGGACGCCGCGGCGTTGCGGGTGTTATTCTCGTTCATAAAATTGCCGGCGCAGCAGCGGAAGCAGGTATGGATTTAGGAGCGGTGAAAGCTGTAGCGGAAAAAGCAGCTGCTAACGTGCGTACAATTGGTTTAGCGTTAACGTCTTGTACAGTTCCAGCGAGCGGATCACCTACTTTCACACTTGCGGAAGATGAAATGGAATACGGCGTAGGTATTCACGGCGAACCAGGAATTAAACGTGAAAAAATGCTGTCAGCAGATGAATTAGCGAACCGTATGACAAACGATTTAATGAAAGATTTAGGAGTAAAAGACGGAGAAGAAATTGCGCTTTTAGTTAACGGTTTTGGCGGAACACCACTGCAAGAACTTTACTTATTTAACAACGCAGTGACGCGAGAATTAGCTGCTAGAAATATTAAAATTAATAGAGTATTCGTCGGCAATTATATGACGAGTATCGATATGGCTGGTATGTCTTTAACAGTAATGAAATTAGATGATGAGCTAAAAACATTACTATCGAAAGAGTGTAACACACCAGCGTTTAAAGTAGATGGACCAGTTGAAAGTGTAGAGTATGTGAATGTACTTGAAGAAGCAGAAGAGAAAGAAGTTTCATTTGAACTAGAAACGGCAGAAGAGCACGCTGTTATTAAAAATAATGTCATCACATTAAACAACATGATTTATCTCGTTGATAAAATGAGCGATATTATTATTAAAAATGAAGTACCGTTCTGTGAGTTAGATACACATGCAGGTGACGGCGACTTTGGAATGAGTGTGGCAAAAGGATTTAAGCAATTAAAACGTGAATGGCATTCGATTGTAGAACAAGAAAACGTAACGATCGGATCATTCCTTGACGGTTGCTCCATGATTATTATGGAACATTGCGGCGGAGCATCTGGTCCAATTTGGGGCGGTGCATTCCGCGCAGCTAGTAAAGCAGCAGGCGAAAAACGTGAGCTAACAGTGAAAGAATTTGCTGAAATGTTGCAAGCAGCACTGCAAGGCATACAATCGATCGGTGAAAGATCATTCGGAAGAGGAGCAGTAGTTGGTGATAAAACACTTGTTGACGCACTTGCTCCATGTGTAGACTCTTGGTTAGCTAGCGCTTCAAATGAAGAAGATATGAAAACCGCCTTTGAAAAAGGAGCAGAAGCAGCGGTTAAAGGCGCAGAGTATACGAAAGAAATTGTAGCTCGCATGGGCCGCGCCGGTACAGTTGGCGAAAGAAGCTTAGGCTATCCAGATGCAGGTGCGCATGCACTTGGAGTTATCTTTACGGAGATTGCGGGTAGTTTGAAATAGGAATGAGAAAGTCCCTTTGCCTTAAGGTGAAGGGGCTTTTATATAGTTGGTAGAAGACTATTTTCGGGCTCTCTGTAAAATATGAGTTTGTTACTATTTTTGATAAAATTTTATTTCAAAAATACAACTAATATTTCTCAACATTAATATATTGAAAATAATTAGAATATTTAAGAAAATAGTTTGTGAAGAAAGAAATTATAAAAAAAGGGGGAATTTATTTTGTTACGTCGCTTATCTATTTGTACTTTATTAACAGCTTTTATGTTTACTTTATTTACATTTAACGGCTCTGCTTTTGCGGCTACGAATACTACTGAAAATGAAACAGTAGTAGCAGCTTGTGCCAAGGGAGGTACGGTAGGTACATATGGTGCAAAGATGCGCAGTGGTTACACTGTGGGATCACCTGTCTTACATACATTTACTAGTGGTCAGAAAATTACTGGCACATGGGTAACAGGTGAGTATGTTCAAGGGCATTATAGTAATTCTAAACAGTGGTTAAAAGTTACTTATAAAGGGATGACAGGTTATGTATCCCACACAACATTATATAACGTTTGCTCATAAAACTATGTAATATAATAGCTTTTGAGATATTGAACTAATCCCTTCTAGGGATTAGTTCTTTTTTATCTTCTTAAAAAATATCCATATTTAACTAAGTTAGTGTATAGATAACCATTTTTCTAAGGATTTATTGGATTAATAGTTTTAATATTAGTTGTTAATTAGTATGGAGAAATTTATCATGCAAGGAGAGTGAGAAAGCAAGAATTATAAAAAATTATAGTATCTTCGATATAAAACTTTCTTTGGATTTATAACTATAAGTAAAATGGCAACTATTAAATAAAAAATTGCAGTATACATAATTAATTCGATTAATGGTCCATTTATTATGCCAATAAATAAATTAAAGAAAAAGTGGATGATAATTGGAACAATTAAATTTTGATTTAAATTATAAAATGTTGCCATGATAATTGTAGTAGATATAATTGCAATCATAAAAAATAAAATATATTTAATTAAATTACTGCCTGTAAAACCTGTAGTAAACCATATAGGCAGGTGCCACATTCCCCACCAAAAACCAATAATGATTGAAGATTTTAATGGCGAGTATTTTTTCTGGAGCTCCATTAATGCAAAACCCCTCCACCCTAATTCTTCTCCTAGTGGTCCAGATACAATAGTTTTAACAACATAATAAATTAACACGCCCCATGTAGTTCTATTAAAAATAGAGTCTGCTTCACTATTAGTCGAAATGAGAAACAGCATTGTCAAAAATATAATTATTTGAATCATACTGACAGTAAGAACGATAGAGTAATTAAGTTTATTTTTAAATCTATCTTTTACGAATTGAATAAAACTTTGTCCAGGATAAATTCTTTTAAATAGAAACATAAAAGCAAAAGTGGAAGACCAAGCTGATATGCAGAGCATTACATCAAAAATCCAAGTTGGAAAATGTAATAACTTTGTAATTCCTACAAGCAGAAAAAGTGGCCAAAAAATAATGTTGGTTAGTAATATAAAACTTACCACCGGCTTTTTCAGTCTTTTATCTTCAGTCATATATAATCCCACCTAAAGCTAAATTTTTAACATACTATAATGTACTTATTCAGCACATCACTATAATACACCGAATTTTCTTTCTGTTATATCTATATTTTCTGTGAAAATATTACTTAGTCAATTAATAAATGATATTGGTGTAGATCATGAATATGGGAAATTACACGGTAAACTTGGAGATGCTGAACTGGGTGTTGTAGCTAAAGATGGTTATTATGGTTTTAGTGCAAAAGCTGATTTAGCTAAGGCTGAGGGAGAAGTTAAAGTGCCATTACCTTTTACTGATTGGAAAGTAGTCGTTGGTGGGGAGGCGGCTTATGGTAGTATAGGTGGAGAGGCTAAATTTGGATTAAAAAATGAATTAAGTGTCGGCCTTGGTATTGGATTAGGAATAAAGTTTGGCGTAGAGAAAGGTTAAATTGTTGTATTTATTAAGGAGGAAGAGTTTTGCTTTCATTACAGGTATTTAGGAAAATTTTAATTATTTTTGGTCTTATTGCTGTTCCTTTTAGTTTATTAGCCCTTTGGTTTGGAGCAGATGCTACATTTAAAGAGAAAATGATGTTATCTTTAGTTTTTGGTATAGTTATGCCATTAACTGGTTTTATTTTTTATAAAATCACGTCTTTATTTTTAAAGTAATAATTATTTTTATTTAGGAGGAACTTCGTATGAAAAAATATATATACCGAAATTACCGATTGGAAATGAATTATTACCTATTGGTTCTGTAGTTTTTGTAGAAGAAATTAATCAATCTCTTATGATTTATGGAAGAAAGCAACAACAATCTGATAATAAATTATGGGATTATGTTGCTTGTCCGTATCCTCATGGTAATTTATCAAAAGAATATAATGTATTTTTTAACCATAACCAGATTGTTCATTTATTATTTAAGGGTTTTGAGACAGAGGATGAATTAGAATTAAGAAAAAAAATATCTGAGCTTTAATGAAAATGGAGAATATATTATATGATTTTAGGAATTTCATATTTTGATATTTTTTGTATTGTAGTGATCGTCTCGTTTTTCTTTATTTTTTGGAGATTGAATGTATGGTATAACAAGAAACATAATGTTCCTAAGGTTTTTCAATGGTTTCCTAGAAAATGGGGTAAAAGAAAAGTTTCAGAGCATTTATCACAATTGAATGAAGAGTTAGCGGCTGAAGGTAAAGGTATTTGGGTTACAATCTATGCTATAGATTTATACATTGTAACTATTCCTTGTACAGTCAAAAAATACAAATCTTAATAAATACATATGAAGAAAAGGTACCTATATATAGGTACCTTTTCTAATAGTTTTTTAGCAGAAACAACTACATCCGATAATGATTAATAGGATAAATAATACAACTAATAAAGCAAATCCTCCAGCGAAACCGCAGCCTTCGCCGCAACTACCACCATATCCCATAACAATATTGCCTCCTTTAGATAAAAGGGTAAAACTAGGGTTCATTCCATGGATTTTAATGGGTTCACTTTACCTTATGTTTTAAAGAATGAATTGAGCAGGTCCTTTTGAAAATAAAGAAAAGACGCCATTAGGCGCCTTCCTTTTAGGTAGATAAGACTTTAGTTTTCCAATCTAAAGAAATTTTGTATTAGTTCTTTGTGAGTATATCATAATATCTGATTGATTTATCCCACTTTAATGGGCAGTAAGACCCCCACCTCAAAATTCAGCGAAAGCGAAGAAGTTAGGTGGGGGATCAACTGCCCATAAAAGTCCGATTGGTTCAACTAATAATCAGTGGAGGATAAAGAACCCCCCACTGATTAAAGTTTCACTTTATTATGTATTGTTACATACTTCTCTAAATTCCTTTATTTTTCATTTGATAAAATAAAATCCTAATATTACCAAAAGTTAAATAAATATTTCTAAATATTCAATATATTTACATAAATTACAAAAGTGATACATTTAAGTTGTAAGTTATAAAAACTATTAAAGGGGGATTTATTATGTTCAAGAAATTAGTAGTAGGGCTATTAGCAACTGGTATTGCATTAACAGGAGGAATTGGAGCGGCTTCAGCTGATACGCAAAAAGCTGTGAGTTCTCCGAAGCAAGCAACATGCTCAATTCCTTATGAGTATTCTAACGGTAAATTCAAAAGAACTCTGTATTACTCAAATGGAGTATATGCTAATAGTTTTACTGAAAATGTTTGTGGCGGGACGATTACATGGTATTTAAAGCATGTTCAAAATGGAGTTGCTTTTTACGAAGGTAATTTAAAATAGTAGATTCTTTGAACCTCATTTATTGAGGTTCTTTTAGTTTTTAAACTGATTCTTCACAAAAAAAGACACCTAAAGGTGCCTTCCTGCGACTTTTGTAAGTATCTTTTACGAAATTATGATTGTTTTTTATTTTGTATTTCAATCAGTTCATCTGGTAGCGTTTTTGTATAATATTCTTTTTCTGTTAGTTCAAATATAAATAATGCTTTTTTCCAGTTATAAACAACCTCTTCTACATTATGTTGTTTAATCTTTAATAAATATTGACCTTTTAAATAGAATAGTTCACCTAATAGGTATAAAGTATTTAAATTAATTGCTAATTTTATACCCTTATCAAGGTATTTTATTGCCTCTTCATGTTGATATATGGAGTCTAAACATTTTGCTAAATTTAACATGATTTTTAATTTAATTTCTTTATCTCTAGGAAAATCTAACTTATTAAAATTAGTTAAACATCTTTTTAATATATTAATACCTTTTTCATAATTTTTATTTTCTGCATAAAATATAGCCATTGTTTGCATAATATCTATTTCTCTTTCTGATAAAAAATCAAAATTAGTTAAAGTCAGTTTTAATGCATTATTTAAAAGATCTAAAGCAGTTTTTATTGATCTATCCACCATAAATATAGCAATTGCTTCGTGCCATATTAGAAACTGTTTCTCTTCTTTTGTTTGAAAATTATTTAAGTTTTTCTCTTTTTTTACTATTTCATAAAGTTCTTTATATTGTTTTTGCTTTAAGCAGTCTTTTATTACGTATTTTACATTTTCTACATATTTTAATCTTTTGTTTTGAGTTAGTGCAAATATATTATTTGGATCAATACCAAGTCTTTCTGATAATTGATATAACAATATACTAGATGGATAAATCATACCTTTTTCAATCTTGCTAATTTGACTTTGTGAACATATTCCATGACATAATTCGGATTGTGATATATTTTTTTTCATTCTAAGTTCTTTAATGATAATACCCAAATCGTTAAATTCCATTTTTCCACCTACTATCTAGCACTTTATTTGTAAAAGGATATCCCTTTACCTTAATGTAATGTAAAAATAATATAGTTGCAATTATTGTTTGGTGTAAAGGGCTTACCGTTTTTATAAGGTGGTGAGGATTTTAGTATGTACAAAGAAGATACCCAAAGGTACCTCCTGCAACTTGAACCATCTTAATTTTAATAATATGTATTGGAAGCTCATACGAATATTATTTTATCATGTTAAATACCTAAATTCATTGAGAGAAAGATATAACTCATTATTCATTCTGTCAAAAAGGATTTATCTAACGTAACGTATGAATGTTCCATAAAATGTATCGAAAAAAATGAATAAATCGTGATTGGCATGAAAAAAGGGTTTTTACTATTACGTAAGAACCCTTAAACAAAGAAAAAAGTCGTATGTGCCTCTATATTAGAATTGAAATAACATTTTTAATATTCAATTATATATAGTTTTCTATATAACTTAACGTGATGAAGTTAAATAAAAATGTTATTTTAATACAAAACGAAATTGAAAGTTAGCAAGCAATACTTAAATAAGTAAAAGCAGCAAATCCGTAAACTAATAAGCTACTAGTAGCAAGGAATTTTATAATTTCATTTGTAGAAATAATAGTTAAACATATTGCTATAGATGCACCTATAAAGAATTGATACTTCGTATGTATATTTGTAAGATTAATTATTACAAGTACAGTTAAGAAAAGTGAAATGAAGTTCAAATATCTTTTCATTGTCATATTTCCTTTCAATATTTGATCTGTATTTATTATACCGGATGGTACCAGTAATAACATAATTTGTAATAGATCGTAATAGAAATCTCATTTTGCCATAAATAAAAAGGCGGTTGTTTCCGCAACCACTTTTCAGCAAAACAAAGCACTTTTTCAGAAATAAAATATGGATAATTCCTGAAAATGTTATAGGATATAATCCCATTTTTATAATTCAAGTGACGAGCTTAATTTATAAGAAAGGAATGACTACATTATATGAAAGCTTGTCTAACAAGGTTACAAATAAAAGAGCAGCTAGCAAGTGCTAACTGCTCAATACAAGGAGATACAGAGAAAACTAAATGAGTTTTGGCATACAGCCTATCAACATTATGGACATAATATTGAGTTTTATTCGAAGGAATTCATATTTTATAAATTAGATTACGATAGTCGATATTCTCCATATTGACCAGAAAAGAACCAAGAATTCTATTGAAATTCCAAGTGTTCTTTTCCTAGTTTTTTGAAATTCTTTTATTAAATAGCCAATAGCACTAATTGCTATAAGAATGAAAAGAATAAGTTCTAGTGTAACTGGCATTTGATCCGCTCCTAATATGTTTATTTGTTATATGAAGATTATAGGATATTTTTGTGGTTAGTAGTGAAAAATTTAGTAAAACTATCTCTATATGAAAAAAGATTCTGCTGTCTCCAGCAGAACCTTTTCTAAAATGGCAAAGAGTAACTCTTACCTTACTCTTTGTTTATATACTACAGGAGTGTTAATGAAAATCCAAGGTTTCTTATATTGAGAAATAAAGAAGAATTATTTTAAATAATTTGATCATTGTTATAAATAAAGGAGCAGTTAGCAAAAACTAACTGCTCATCTCCAAGTGGAAACCAAGAACAAACAGCTATTATAGACGATTTAAAAAATCATACTATTGGTTTAGGATTAGTAAGGAAATACATTGCTCTACAGAAATTAGAAAAGGCTATAGCTTGTATAATGAAATAAGTGATGATATGGCACGGAAGCAAACGCGAGAGTCTCTTATTATCGTACTGGATAAAACGATAAATACGTTTATAAAAATAAGGAATATAAGAAAGGACCCGCTGGAGTTCGGGTCCTTTTAGAAGTGATGATGTTTTCTCGGCTTGGGAAACTGAGAAAATACAAAAATATAATACATTGAGATTTAGAGAATTTCAATACTAAATTAGAGATTATCATGAGGGAGTTATAACGAGTTACTATTTATATATCCACAAGTAAAACAACATAATATCACGATGAATCCCTATAACAATATGAATTTTTGCATATTTCAAAACCTAATATATCCTTCAAAAAAATTTAATAGTATAATATGTTTTGTCATATTCTTTTAGATTTTTCGACAAAAAATAACATACATAGAAACGATATTGGGAGAAGGAATTATGTACACAAAACTATTAAAATCAATTACATCATTATCACTTATTGGTGGTGCTTTACTGTATACAAACGGCAGTGATGTGAGAGCTGCTGAGGCGGGTGTTTTTTCTGACGTGCCTACATCACATTGGTCGTATCCAGCAATTAAAGATTTAGCGGGTAAAAATATTATTTCTGGTTATGGAAATGGGAAGTTTGGTTTCGGTGATGTTGCGACGAGAGAGCAAGTTGCTGCTTTAATTTATCGTGCGCTGTTACCGAATAAGCAAGGTGGTACGTTCAGTAATGACGGCGCTCGTTATGTATTAAAAGATGGATCTACTTTAAACAATCCGTATAGAGATATTCGCTCAGGTTCAACATTGTTTCCTGAAGAGGTGTTAACGTTAACGAAATTAGGGATTTTTAACGGGGATGGAAACGGAGGGTTTAGACCGAAAGATTCTGTTAGCCGTGCAGAAATGGCGCAAATTATTAAAAATGCTTTTCAAGTTTCAGCTAAGCAAAAGCATACATTTAATGATGTTCCGAATGGTTTTTGGGCAGAAGGTGCGATTAGTGCGGTGCAGTCAAACGGGATTGCATCTGGGACCGGCGACGGGAAATTTGAACCTGCTAAAACGGTAACGCGTGAACAGTATGCACAGTTTTTATATAATGCTTTGCAATATAAAAAGCCTGCGGTTGCGGTGCAAGATACAGGAGATGCGGCATTATTAGCAGCATTTAAAGAGGAAGTACAGAAGCGTATTAATGCGTATGAAACGAATATTACACTGCCGTATAAAACGACAAATAGTAATACAAAAGAAGTGATGAATACACTTTTTAACGCCTATAAAGAAGTGGCAAGTAAAAATGAGTATACGAATTATAATAGATCGAATGTTTCATATGGTCTTAATGGGTCACCTGGAAATTATACGTTTACACTGAAAATTACATATCGCGAAACGAAAGAACAAACAGAATATGTAATGAAGCAAGCAAAGGCAATCGTTTCTTCAATTACGCAAGCTGGAATGGATGATCACGAAAAAGTGAAAGCGATTCATGATTATGTCGTAAAACACATTTCTTATGATACGTCTTATAAAGCTTACACAGCATATGAAGCACTTGTAAATCGTTCTGCTGTTTGCCAAGGTTACGCACTATTAACTTATCAATTATTAAAAGAAGCGGGAATTGAGAATCATTTTGTAGTAGGAACTGGAGACGGTCAGCCTCATGCTTGGAACTTAGTGAAAATCGAAAACAAATGGTATCATCTTGATACAACATTTGATGATCCGGTTCCAGATGAACAAGGCCGCGTAACATATTCCTATTTCAACTTATCAGATGAGCAAATCGCAAGAAATCATGAGTGGAACCGAGGGGAATATCCGCAAGCTACAACAAATTATTATAGTACATTAACAAATAAAATTGCTGCAGGTGGTACGAAAATCCCTGCCTATCAGCAAATATTAAAAGATACAAAGTTAAACTATTTAGGAAATGAATACATCGCAAATAACTATAATGAATTCAAAAATAAAATGCAGCAGCGTTATAACGAAAAGTTACCAAAGATTGAAATTCTTTATAAACAATCAATGGATGATGCATTGCAAGATGTGAAAAAAGTAATTGGAGAAATTGGTTATCCGCAAGGGGCAAACCGTGTTTCTTATAAAGCGGAGCCGTACAATGCGAAAGAAGGATATTCTTTAGTAACGATTACATTTATGTAAAAAAAAACCTGGATCCTATGGGATCTAGGTTTTTTTTTATAACTTAATTTGACATATACAGTCTAACTGTATAAAATCAAACTATACAGTTGAACTATATAGTTTAGCTATATATTTATCGTTACATTGGAGGTCTTTATGAATAGAGATAAAAATTTACCATTAACGGAAACGACGTATTACGTTCTTTTAGCTTTATTAGAGCCAGCACATGGTTATTTAATTATGCAAAAGGTGGAGGAACTGAGTAATCATCAAGTAAAAATCGCAGCGGGTACATTGTATGGGGCGGTTGAAAATTTATTAAAACAAGGGTTAATAGAATCGGTAAAAAGTGAAGATAAACGAAGAAAAGTGTATGTCATTACGGAACGCGGGAAAGAAGTATTGCATTTAGACTTTATGAGAATGCAGCACATTATTGAGGTTACAAAGAGTTTATTACACGTATAGTTAGGGGGAAACGATGATGTGGAGATTGAAATTCTTTTTAGACTTTGAGAAAGAGGAAAAATGGTTAGAAGAGATGGCTTGGAAAGGCTATCAACTAGAAAGCAATACATTTGGTTATACATTTAGATATACAGAGCCGGAAGATGCGACGATTAGAATAGACCATAGAGTATTTAGTAGAAAAAGTGAATTTATTAATTACTGCACGTTATTTGAAGATAGTGGCTGGGAGCATATAGCTGGTAATCGTTGGTCAGGTACGTACTATTTTAAAAAGGTAAATGAGGAAAGTGAAGATGACATTTTTTCAGATCAAATGTCACGAGCAGGGAAATATAAACGTCTATCTAAAACATTTTTAGAATTAGCTATATGCTCTATTCCGATATTAATCCTATTTATGTTTAATGACACGATTCGTTTAGGAGCACTTGCAAATCCGAAAGAACTATATTTTACGCCAGGACTATGGGATAAGCAAGGTGTATCATTTCTATGGTCATTCTTATTTGAAACACCATTTGCATTGATGAGAGGCTTTGCATGGTTGTTTATTCCTACTGCAATTGTTATGTATTTAATTTGCTCATATAAAGCACATCGGTTGTATGAAGAGAGAAGATGAAAACAAGCACTTATCAAGTAACATTAAGATAGGCAGAGAAGTATATATTTTTTCTACCAATATGTAGTTCCATTAGGAGATTGCTTATAATGGAATTTAATACATACACAGTAATGCTTATGTTCTTAGCCATTGTCTCAAGCAAGGACTTTTAGGTGTTATTACTACTATTGTTCTTTTGTTAATCGCTGCATGGACTACAAAAAGATTTCATACAGACAACCAACACAAGTAAATTATTGTATTTCTCAATAAACAAAAATAACTTAACATGGTAAAATAATAGTTGGATGGGAGTCCAATACATATTATTAAAATTAAGATGGTTCAAGTCGGAGGAAGGCACCTTATGGTGTCTTTTCTTTATTTTGCTAATGAATAGATTGTCCTCTTCTATATAACTCTTTAAAATATAAAATGTGCCATCTTTGCCCTTCCCTTAAGAAGGGAGGGACAGGAATGAAAAAACGTAAAAAAAAGGCGACCAAAAAGGCAAAATCCCAGTCTTTTGTAAGTAATCTAGCATCGTGGACGACAGTACTGAGAAATATTCATTACTTCTTCACGCAAAGCCAGTTTGTAAAACATATAATTCAATTCATCAAAGAACAAATTGGAATGTAAAAAAGTGCTGCTATGATTAGCAACACTCAACTCAAAACTAAAGTAGATGGAACACTGAGCTGAAAGTACTGACCATACTTTCTTCGCACAAGACCAAAGTGATTTAGAAGCGGCAAAGGTGTCAGTGTTCTATCTTCTACTAAGATTATATTTTATTTTGTCCATAATAGACCTATATATACGTTAATAAAAAAGAAATACCCCAGCGACCAACCGGGGTATTTCATGACCGATAGGAATGAAAAAACTTGGCGACCAAACCTAGCTTTTGTGTTATTCCCATAAAATTTAAAAACTAAGCAACATCTTGTTGCACTTTTATTGTATCATTATCTTTCTCTTATTGTAATACATTAGATTATTTTTTAGATAAGAGTCCAATACATATTATTAAAATTAAGATGGTTCAAGTCGGAGGAAGGCACTTTAGGGTGTCTTTTCTTTTTTCTAAAAGAGAGTTTTGCTTTCAAGAAGATACATTTTCAATGGATTACTACCATGAGTATATAGATAAAGTCCATCAAAACATGTATGTTCATGAATATGTAAAATTACATAAAATTTCCGAGAAAAAGAGAGTATACTTTCTTATTGTGTAATAAAGATAAAGCTCGCCTACGGAAATAGGCGAGCTTTTTTAACATATAAAGAAAAGACAACTTTTCAAGTACCTTTCTTTGAGTTGAAACATTTTACTAGGTTAAGTTTTGTGATGATTATTTCTTTTCATTTAAATGAACTAGAGTAGTACATCACTTTAGTTTTAAGCATCCTTCTCAACAAATATGAATATTTTCATTATCCTTTTCACTACAAAGGGTAGTAATTTAGAAGCTAAAAATGCAAGCACGAAAGCAATTGCCCATGTTTTTATCCATGATTTGAGAAATAAAGCTGTATACCCAACATTCATTGAAACCATGACGAAAGAGATAATACTAGATATACCTAAAATCATAAAGAGATTAAAAATTATCGGTTCAAATTTTTTATTGATTTTCAAAACTAACACCTATTTTCTATATATACTTTGCTGTCCGATTTCACCAACATCTAATCTTACAGTTTGAAATCTATGTTGTCCAGCTTGTTGTACTTTTCTGCAATAGCAATTATTGAGATGTTAACTAGTTTGTCTGGGATGGGAACTCATGATATTGCTATCAAGCTAAGGTTGTATAAATGAACACTTTATCTTTTTTATAGCATTGAAGTTCATTTTGGGGGAGAATGTAATATTACATCATTAAAGTATTAGTTACACTTGAATCGCTGCATATCGCATGTCTTTTCCAATAGTTTTTTAGCAGAAGCAAGCAGTTCCAACGATGATTAATAAAATAAACAATACAACTAATAAAGCAAATCCTCCCGCGAAGCCATAACTATCACCAAAGCCGAGAACAATTCCTCCTTTAAATAGGAGGGGGAAAACAAAGGATCAATTATGTGTTTTAACGGATTCCATTTACTTTATGTATTTATGAATGGAGCAGGTTCTTTTCAAAATAGATTTATTCTTTGAAGGAGTTCAAGGGCAAAATAGGAGAATCTATATTGTTCTTTAAGAAGGAATAAATGAAAAACAAAATATCCAAAAATACAGATAGAAATCCGCTTTTATACCTTTCATTAAAATAATACTAGCATTATATATTGTAAGGAATACTTATCCTTAATTGTAAATGAAAGGGGGGATTGGTATGAGTTATGGCTATGATCATCCTCCTGAAAAACATCATAAACACCACAATGAAACTTTGTCAACGGGTGTATTACGTAGACATTCCGCTACGTTGTTTCTTACTGTGGAAGCTATGAATGTTGATCCAGATGATACTCATACAGTAACTGTTGAAATGTTTGATTGGTCATCGGGTTCTCCGGTATTGTTACCATTAGTAGACCCTTCAACACAAACATTGGCACCTAATCGACGTGTTACTTTTCGTTCAGCAGCTCTTCCTTCAGGTGTTTTTGCTTATGAAGTAAGAATCATTCGTTCGAAAGATAGAGATGTTGTTACGAATGTTTTTGGTCTTAGTGCAATAGTATTTAACCCACAAGAAGGAAATAATGTTTTACAACATGATTTAGCAAAATTAGATCTTAAATAGCTTTATAAAAGTTTATTTATTGGACAAGATTAAAAAAGAGTAGGATTACATCCTACTCTTTTTTAACATCAATTATATTAAAATTTTAAAAGAAATCCTTCATCATTTTCACATCTTTAATATTCACTGTTACACCTTCAACCTTATCCTTCTTCTCATCTTTAGCAATCGTAATTTTCTCATTATTATCAACCCAAACAAGAAATTCTTCTTTTGTGTCATCTTTATATGTAACGGTAATAGTAGAATGTGCCGATTCTCGCTTTTTTTGATCTAAAGTGATTGTTTTAGGCTTGCCTTTTTGAACTGTGGAAACGATAGATTGTATCATTTCTTCGTTGTCTGTTTGAGATTTTGAAACGTTGTTATTTATTGTGCTAAGTATTTCAATGTCTGTAATATTTGCGGAGTTTAATTGAAAGGTATTTTGTGTATGTTCTTGCTTAACTTGTGAAGCTTTATCTGTAGCCGAGGTGCTTGTACAGCCTATTAAAGTGAAAGATAGAGCGGTTAGAGCGCATATAGATATAATTTTTTTCATAGTATCCCTCCTTACGTTTAATTGTTTCAATTTTCTGTTAATTTAGGTAGTTATTGTAAGGAGAAGATGTTTTTAAAATGGTAAATGATGTTGTTCATTCTCTATTAAAAGCAAAATTCACATAACTTTTTTCATATTTTATGTTTAACATTTCGAAAATAGGTGTACTACATATAATATAACAAATAATTCATTTTAAAGGAGGAAGTTAAAGATGGAAACGAAGTATAGTAAACCTTTTGTATATGAATTTATTACGGAGAAAGAGGTCATGAATGCGGCGAATGATCTAGTGAAGAAAGGAATAGACCAAAAAGATATTTACGTATTAACACATGAGAAAGAAAGGACAGACAGAATTGCAGACAATGCAGACGTGAATACAATTGGAATAAAAGAGGAGGGACTTGGGACAAGCATTATTAACGTCTTTCAAAAAACGGGAGATCAGTTAAGAAATAAGATGCAGGAGTTAGGGCTTAATGAAGAAGAAGCAAACTTCTACGAAGAAAAGCTAGATGAAGGGAAGATCTTGTTATTCGTTAAAGATTTAGAGAGAGTCGGTGAATGGTTACAAGAAAGAAGATGCATGTATTCTATTTAAATTTGTATCCTGTAAATCTATAAATCTATTACGAAAAGGAGATGGGAAATATGAGTGGCGGACTAAAAGAACAAATTACTGGTAAAGTGGAAAAGACAAAGGGACAAGTAAAAGAAGGAATTGGTGAAGTTACAGAAGATAGAAAGTTGAAAAATGAAGGGAAGTGGGACAAGACGAAGGGAACGATAAAAGAAAAAGTCGGAAAAGTGAAACAAAAGATAAGTGATGGGTTGGATAATAAAGAATAATACATGTTTATCAAGCTTTGGTTACATACCAAAGCTTGATAAATCCAATATAAAACGAATATAGGAGGGTTAATTGTGGGACTTATTATTACGTGTATTGTAGGTGGACTTATTGGTGCGTTAGCTGGAATGATTACGGGAAAAGACTTTCCTTTAGGTATAGTTGGTAATGTGATTGCTGGTTTAATCGGATCTTGGGTTGGTAGTGCATTATTTGGTCATTGGGGTCCTGAATGGGGAGGCATTTTTATTCTTCCAGCGTTATTAGGTGCAATCGTCTTTATTTTAATCGTTACATTCTTCTCTAGAATGCTGCGGAAAGCGTAAGGTCTATAATGAATAATAATCTTAAGTTTATTATATATAGCTATAAAGTTAAAAGAGTGATAAATATACATAAAAAAGCATCCAAATTAGTTTAATTGGATGCTTTTTTAATGTAATCTGCATAGGAATGAGCGGGAGATGAAGGTCCCCCGCTCATTGAAATTACACTTTCTATTTATGTATTAAGCCATCGTTACTTTTTTACAATTATTTATTCTTACGACCTGCCTTGGTTCTATATGAGATAAGTTCTCGTTATTACCTATATCAACTACAATTGTATTCGTTAGTATGTTAATAATGGAACCAACTAATTTTGTAGCATGATCGTGTCGATAAGAAAATTGAACGAAATCTCCCTTTTTAAAGTTGTGCTCTTCCATAGATAGATCCCCCTAAAAATAATGTTTATACATTATACATACACAAATTTATAAGGTTTAAACATTTGGTAGTATTTTTTACGTGTTAAGCCGAGAAAGCTGTGGAAAATTTATTTATAATGAAAATAAAAAAATATGTTTAAAACTAATTTTTATGGGTAATTAACATAGTAGTAGTTTGAGATAAGGGGGCGGAAATGATGAATTTGGGAATAAATATTTTGCAAAATGATGTAGGGTATACGGTACAACTTAATGGTGAAATTGATGCATATACGGCATCAGATTTAAAAAATAAGATCATGCCTATTGCAAGCGAAAAAGAGGTTCATATGGTAGTAGATTTTACTGAGGTAGAGTATATGGATAGTACAGGTTTAGGTGTTTTTATAGCGCTATTAAAAGCAGTTAAGAAAAATGATGGAAAGCTAGAGTTTATTGGTGTATCTAAAAGGTTAAAAAGATTATTTGATATTACAGGGTTAACAGAAATATTAAATTTGAATTCCGATTTTGAAAAAGTAGAAAGAAGGTGACTAGGGATGATGGAGAGATTTGAAAAGATAGAAATGAAAATTCCTGCAAAGGCAGAATATGTGGCTATTATTCGTTTAACGATGGCTGGTGTTGCGAATCGAATGGGCTTTGCTTATGACGATATAGAAGATATGAAAATTGCTATTAGTGAAGCATGTACAAATATTGTACAACATGCATACAAAGAAGACGTTGGAGAAATTGCAATTGTCTTTGGGCTATATGAAGATCGATTAGAAATTATGGTTGCGGATAATGGGGTTAGCTTTGATTTTAATAACTTAAAAAGGAAAGTTGGTCCGTATGATATTAGTAAACCAGTAGAACATTTGCCGGAAAATGGTTTAGGTTTATATTTAATCAATACGTTAATGGATGATATACAAATCATGCATGATGAGGGCATGACAGTTTTAATGACAAAATATATACAAAGAGAGCAGGTGGAGAATGATGGAAATCCAATCTCAACCTACGAATCTTACTAAAGAAGACGTTATGAAACTAATTGCAGAATTTCAACAAAACCAATGTGATGAAGCGCAAGAAAGGTTAGTTGAGCATTATAAAAATCTTGTCTATTCCATTGCATATCGCTATTCAAAAGGCGGGCCGATGCATGAGGATATTATACAAGTAGGCATGTTAGGGCTCTTAGGCGCAATAAGAAGGTATGATTATTCGATAGGGAATGCTTTTGAGCCTTTTGCAATACCTACGATTGTAGGGGAAATAAAGAAGTATTTGCGTGATAAAACTTGGGGCATTCACGTTCCAAGGCGAATTAAAGATTTGGGCGGAAAAATTAAACTTGCGATAGAGGAGTTAACAGATCACCTGCAACGTTCACCGAAGATTATAGAGATTGCAGACCATTTAGGACTATCCGAAGAGGAAGTACTAGAAATTATGGATGCGAAAAATAATTATCGAGTATCTTCCTTAGATGATGTAGTTGAAAATGCATCTGATGGAAGTTCGGTAGCGAGAATTGAATCTGTAGGTGAAGTAGAGCAAGGATATGAAGAGACAGAAAGGCGTCTCGTATTAAAAGATATTTTTAACGTATTAAATGAAACGGAAAAGAGTGTTATTCATTATATATTTGAAGAAAATTTAAATCAAAAAGATACAGGGGAACGGTTAGGTATTTCACAAATGCACGTTTCTCGTATTAAAAGACAAGCAATAAGTAAATTGAAGCAAGCCGCATTTTTAGATACATAAAAAATTTAAAATAATGATGTTTAAAACATGAGAAAAGGGGTACGTATTAAGTATAGGAGGAGATATAAAAATGTCACACGATGTGAAAGAACTAATCGAAGGATTGAATGAAGATTTAGCAGGAGAATACTCGGCAATTATTATGTATAACCATAATGCAGCAACAGTTTCTGGTATATATAGACAAGTGTTAAAACCTTTCTTTGAATCTGAAATTAGTGATGAACAAGGACATGCCCTATATTTAGCGGAGAAAATTAAGACGTTAGGTGGTACACCTACTACAATCCCTTTACGAGTGAAACAAGTAGAAGACGTTAGAGAAATGTTAGAAGAAGCTAGGAAGTCAGAATATGAAACAATTAAGCGTTATGAAAAGCGAAAAGAACAAGCAGCGAAATTAAATATGACAGAGTTAGTTGTAAAGTTAGAAGATATGATCGCAGATGAAACAAATCATATGGAAGAATTGGATCGTCTTTTAAGTGATAAAGCAATGGTGTTAAATTAAAAGTGGAAACTTATAGAGTGAAAGAACAAACTCTCATTTCTGGGGGTTTGTTCTTTTGCTATATAAAAAATATGTTTGAGTAGGAAATTTTCATTTTATAACTGAGTATGTAATACTAGAAAAATAGAAAATAATAATCAATTTACATTTTATATAAGAAAAGGGGAAATCACTTGTGTCCATTTTAATTGTAGATGATAATCCGGTGAATATCTTTGTAATTAAGAAGATTTTAAAACAAGCCGGATATCAGGATCTTGTATCACTTAATTCTGCACAAGAGCTTTTCGAATACATCCATTTTGGAAAAGATTCTTCCAGGCATAACGAAATAGATTTAATCCTATTAGATATTATGATGCCTGAAATTGATGGACTTGAAGTTTGTAGGCGATTACAAAAAGAGGAGAAGTTTAAAGATATCCCTATTATTTTTGTTACAGCTTTAGAAGATGCGAATAAATTAGCTGAAGCACTTGATATAGGTGCAATGGATTATATTACAAAACCAATAAATAAGGTTGAATTGTTAGCGCGTATGCGTGTAGCACTACGCTTGAAATCGGAATTAAATTGGCATAAAGAACAGGAAGAAAATCTTCGGAATGAACTAGATTTAGCTACGCAAGTACAAAGAAACTTATTAAGTAGCCCATTAAGAGAAGAGCATATAAAAATCGAAGCAAGTTATTTACCTTCATTTAAACTAGCTGGAGATATGTATTACTGGTATAAAATCGATGAAAACCGCTACGGTATTATATTATTAGATGTGATGGGACATGGTGTATCCGCTTCCTTAGTTTGCATGTTCATTTCGTCTGTATTACGTGAAACGATTAAATGTTTAATCGATCCAGAACTCGTCATGAAAGACTTAAATAAATATATGACTCTTTTACATAATGAGAATGACAATATTCCATATTATTTTACAGCGATATACTTAGTAGTTAATACAGAAGATAGAACGATTGAATATGTAAATGCAGGACATCCTTCTGGATATGTTTTAGTTGATGAAACAAATGTAGTGGAACTAAATCGCGGGAGTTGTGCGGTAGGATTTTTTGATGAGATAAAAGTTGAAAAGACAGTTATACCTTTTGAGAAAAATGCTCAAATCGTATTGTTTACAGATGGTGTACTTGAAGCAATAGCAAATGATGAATTTGTGGCTGAAGAGAAATTACGTACTTTTACAGAAAGAAAATGGGGAGAGTTAGAAGAAGAGATAGAAGGGTTTTACAAGGAAGAACAGAATGAAGCACAATCAGATGATATGTGTCTTATCATGATACAAGCGAATGCGAAATAAAAAGCGTATGAAATCCAAATAGAGGATTTCATACGCTTTTATTGTATTTTTTGATAGATTTGTTCGTGTGGATTAAATTGCGTATAATGCGGCATGATATCCGAGAAACGAAGAGTTTCTTTATTTCCTAAACATAGGAATCCATTGTGACTTAAACTTTCATAAAATAGTTGCTGTACTTGGTTTTGAAGTTTACTTGTAAAGTAAATTAAAACGTTACGACAAAGGATAATATGAAATTCGTTAAAAGATTGATCGGTTACTAAATTATGTTGTGCAAAAATAATGTTTTGTAACAGTGAAGGATTAAAATAAGCAAAACGACTATCCGTTGAATAATAGTTAGAAAATGCTTGTGTACCGCCAGCTTGTAAATAATTTTTCGTATAAGTTTGCATTTTATTTAATGGAAGAATACCTTGTTTTGCTTTTTCTAACACATTTGTATTCATATCTGTTGCGTAAATAACAGCTTTTTCACTTAATCCTTCTTCATGAAGTAAGATGGACATGGATAATACTTCTTCACCAGTGGCACATCCAGCATGCCAAATTCTAATTTCAGGATGCTTTCTTAATTCAGGAATAACATGCTCTCTTAGCGCCTTAAAAAAGATAGGGTTACGGAACATCTCAGTTACATTGATCGAGAAATCATTTAATAACTGTTCTAAAACCCCTTCCTCATGAATTACTTTTTCAATTAACTTTGAAATGGTAGGGATATTAGAAATCTGCATTCGATTACAAATCCGCCTATAAATAGATGTGCGAGCGTATTGGCGAAAATCAAATCCTGATAGTTTAAATACCGCTTCTAATAGTAAGTCAATTTCTAAGTTCGTACGCTTATCCATATCTACTGATGGATCAAAATTATAATACTTATTTTCCACTGAAACGAAACCTCACTTATTTTATTAACCATACACTCATTACCGAATAGAGTTGATGTAAATTTAATGGTTTACTTATATAATCTGAAGCGCCAGCAGATAAACATTTTTCCTTATCATTTGGCATTGCTTTAGCAGTTAATGCGATAATAGGTATTTCATGTAACCCTAAGTTCATTCGGATATGTTCCATCGTTTCATAACCGTCCATATTTGGCATCATAATATCCATTAAAATAAGGTCGATATTTGTATTGTTTTTTAGTATTTCTAAACACTCTAGGCCGTTTTGTGCAGTAATGATATTGGCATGTTGTTTTTTTAATGCATTTTGTAATGCAAATATATTCCGATGATCATCATCGACAATTAAAATAGTTTTCTCTTGGAAGACGTTATTTGTTTCTGGAATCACGATAGTTTCCTCGACAACTTCAGCAGGGATAACCTCTTCTATCGTCGCTGCAACTTCTAAATTGGATAACTGTATATCAGTTAATCCATTTGGAAGGTTAGGAATATATACGGTGAAAGTACTACCTTCTCCTACATGACTTTCTAACGTAATCCAACCACCTAATAGTCTAGCAAACTCTTTACAAATAGATAATCCTAAGCCTGTACCACCATACTTCCGAATCGTTGCGCCATCAGCCTGTTGAAAGGCTTCGAAAATAAGTTGATGCTGTTCTTTAGCAATACCAATACCAGTATCTTTTACTGAAATTGTAATCCAATCTTTACTTATAGACTGCATATCATCACTTAAATTGCTTGTTTCGATTGAATCGAAATGTAAAGAAACAGATCCTTTTTCCGTGAATTTAAATGCATTGGATAATAAGTTTTTAATAATTTGTTCAATCCGCTTTGCATCTGTATAAAACAGATCAGGAATGGTGTTGCTGTTTTCAACAGTAAATTCAACATTTTTTTGTGCAGCGATATGTAAAAAGTTTTGCTGCATACTTGCTGCCATATCACTTATGTTCGTTGCTTCAAAAATGACATCTAGTTTTCCGGCTTCTACTTTAGATAAATCCAGTATGTCATTAATTAAAGTAAGTAAATCTTTCCCTGATGAATGAATAACGGTTGCTAATTCAATTTCATCATCGGATAAATTGTTATCATGATTTTCTTTTAACATTTCAGATAATAGTAAAATACTATTTAACGGTGTGCGTAATTCATGCGACATATTTGCTAGAAATTCTGATTTATATTTTGAGCTACGTAATAGCTCACTTGCTTTTTCTTCTAATTCTAATTTAGTAATTTGTAAGTCAGCTGTCTTTTGCTCTGCTTCTTCCGTTCTAGACTCTAGTTGTTCATTCGTTGTTCGTAATTCTTCGGCTTGCATTTGTAGTTCTTCCGCTTGCGTTTGCAATTCTTCTGATTGAACTTGCAACTCTTCTGTCATTGCTTGTGATTCATGTAAAAGAGTTTGAATTCGCATACGTCCCATAATGCTGTGGATTGTTAAACCTAGATTATCAACAGTTTGGTGAATTAAATCTTGATGTAATTCTGAAATGTCAGTTACACTTACTAACTCCATTACTGCAATCACTTCATCCTCAAATAAGACAGGGATGACTAGTAAATTTTTAGGGCGTATTTCTAATAATCCAGTAGTAACGTAACGAAACTCTTCAGGTATGTCCCTAAGAATAAAACTTTTCTTTTCTAAAGCAGACTGTCCAATGAAGCCTTCACCTATTTTAATAGATTGCTTTCCAATATCAGTACCTTGCTCAGCAAAAGAAGCTTTCTTCACATAGTAGACAGTGTCTTCAATTTCTTCACGAACATAAAATGCACCGCAAGAAGTTTGCGTTTTTTGTATAATGCCACTCAAAATTTTGTTACCTAACATCTCAATAGAAGATACACCTTGATACATTAAAATTAATTCTGCAATCTCCGTTTGTAACCACTCTCTTTTAGATATTTCGTCTAGCAGATGGTTCGTTGTATGAGCAAGATCTTTTATTTCATCATGTGTATTTACATGAATTCTTTCCGTAATTTTTTCTTTAGAAGAAATGGATTTAATAGCTTGAATTACATTTTTAATCGTTTTTGTAATGGAATTGGAAATATAAAGTGAAACGATAATAGAAATACAAGATAGTAAGAACAATAAACTGTATAACCAAAGCTCTAATTTATTATTTTTAGTATCTAATTGTGCAGCTCTTTTTTTCGTTAATTGCTCCTCAGTGCTACGGAAGTCAGTTAGTTGTGATTGTAATGATTGGATTTCGGTAGTGTCGATTTCTTGTATGTTATTACTATTATGATTTGCAATTAACGGGTGAATCTCTTTATTCATCCAATTAGTAATGTTTCCGTTAATCTCTTTTAATTTTTCTTGCTGAGATGGATTATCTTCTAATAAAGAAAAAAGATTATGGTAATGTTTTTCATAATCTCTTTCGGCAGAGTTAAGAGATTGCAAATAGTTCGCGTTATTAGAAGTGATAAAGCCTTTCGCTTTATTTTCAATTGTTAGCAAGTCTTTTTCCACTTGGTTCGTTAAATTGAGAACTTTAAAATCGTGATCAATAATAAAATTACGAGATTTTTGTAAATTGGAAATCTGATTGTTTAACATAATAAAAGAAATAAGTAAAAACAAAATGATAACTAAATAACCAGCCATAATTTTGTAGCGAATACTAAATTTTGCTTCCGATTTCATTAAAAATTCCTACCTTCAAGGTTATTAAAAGTTTTCTATTTTAAAGAATGAAAAACGTAATATATATTATATCAGTTTTCATAAGGCCAAACTAGAAATCCCCCTATTGTATTAGGGGGGGCGTTTTGAATAGAGGAAATCATTTTGAAGTATAAAACTATATATGAAAAGTAACAATCGAGGGAATAGGGAGATAATAAAACCTTTAAGAAGGAAAGAGTGTTCTTAAAGCTCTTTTTGCATCTACTCCTTCAAATATAAATAATACAAGCTCCCTCTTTTTTACAGTAAGGAAAAATGATACTAATGTGCTTAAGTTTTTAATAGAAGTAAGTGTTCCTTGTTTACTTATAAATACATTTGTTTGAAATGTTGTCATTAAAGCATAAAAATGATGAATCTGCGTTATTGTAGGTGTTTCATTATAAGAAATAGTAGTAGAGTGAATGGCGTTCATCGTAATTTTCCTTTCCATATAATAAGCATAACAATATAAACGTACCCGTTTTAAAAAAAGTTAAACATATAAATAAGAAAAAATATAATTATAGTTTTTTACGTTTAGAAAGGGGTAAGAAGGGTATACATATACCATAAAGAGATTGACCGAAGATGAATTGTAAAGTTCTAGTCTATAAAAATATACTTTTACTTTAAATAAAAAGGAGACTGTTACATATGGATAAAATGATAACGGACATTACATTTGATTTCATTTACTTGTTAAGTAGTTCTCTTGTAATCCTTTTATTATTGGCGTTTTTCGTAAATGGTTATGTGAATAAAAAAATTAGTGTATATAAAAATGAAGAGTAATAAAGATGTATGATATAAAACTTTAGGAGGTTAATAGTTATGAATGTAGATAGAAAAATAGTAGGTGTTTTTCAAACAATTGATGATGCAGCACTCGTTATTAATGAATTAAAGGAAAAAGGATATTCGGCAGATAACATTTCAGCTATTGCGAAAGATCAAAAGGAAATTGAACACCTGGAAGAAAAATCGGGTGAAAAAGTGAATCATGAAACTGCACATAAAGCGGATATCTTTTCAGCGACAGGGCTTGTAGCAGGAGGAGTAGCAGGCGGACTCGGTGGTTTATTAACAGGTCTTGGTGTACTTGCTGTATCTGGACTAGGCCCAATTGTAGCAGCAGGACCTATCGCAGCAGCTATTGGGGGAGCCGGTATTGGCGGAGGAGCTGGAAGTTTAATAGGAGCTTTTATCGGATTAGGCATTCCAGAAGAACACGCTAAGAAATATGAAGAATACATTCACGATGGAAATATATTAATTTTAGTAGATGCAACATTAGATGATAAGTTAGAAATTTATAAAATATTTGATAAGCACAATGCGTATAACTCTGATTTCTTTAAATAATATGTACGTCACATATTTAAACATAATGAATATCGTTTTTTGATCTTACAACTTTGGCGCGACCGAGGAGTCGTATGACTATAAGAGAGGAAGGGCTTATAGTAAAAGATCAAGTCCTATTATGATATTGAGAAAGGAAGAGGTGTCTTTTCGTGATTGTAAAAATATTAAAGGATAGTAGTAATAGCTTCCTTTGCACAGTCCAAAATAAAAATGGGGATCAGTATGTGAAGAAATGGTTTCGTAAACATGAAAACAATGAAGAATTAGGACGACCAACTTTTAAAGAAGTAGAACGCGACTGGAAAGAAAATAGGGAATCGTTTATGTATCCAAATGTTAAAGCGCTTTATTAAAATGAAACATAATGTGCGGTTCATTCTTACAAAACTGTCACATTCCTGTAAGGTAATTCAATAGATTCGTTGCTTGTTCCATGTCATAATAAAGACATAAGAAAGCTAATTCAAACTACAACTTATTAGGAGAGTGTCAGTCATGATTGTAACAACAACGTCTGGAATTCAAGGTAAAGAAATTATTGAGTATATCGATATTGTAAATGGTGAAGCTATTATGGGTGCAAATATTGTCCGCGATTTATTCGCTTCTGTTCGTGATGTTGTCGGTGGTCGTGCTGGTTCTTACGAAAGTAAGCTAAAAGAAGCTCGTGATATCGCAATGGATGAAATGAAAGAACTTGCAAAACAAAAAGGTGCGAACGCTATCGTTGGCGTCGACGTAGATTATGAAGTTGTTCGTGATGGAATGTTAATGGTTGCTGTAAGTGGTACAGCTGTACGTATATAAGTAAATGAAAAACAGGCTCCCCCTTGAAGTTTATGCTTTGAGGGGATTTTTTTGTCTTCGCTTATTTTGTAATCGCGTCTTTTTTTGGATTATGAATAATTGTTTTCTGTCTTGCTATAAAATTCATAAGCAAAAAATCCAAATAAATAGCCGATTCCAGCTCCTAAACTCACTGCAAGAAGTGAATAATCCGGGAAAAACATGCCGAAAATCAAACCGATTATACAGCCAACGAGCATTCCCATTGGTATGAAACTATCTAATAAAATTTGAGCATTTTTTGATTTTTTCTTACCCAAGGTGCCATTGTTATATTTATGCTTCAGCCTTCCAATCACATATAATACGATCCCACCGACTATTAAAACGGGAGCAATTGCCGTGAGTAACCACATGTTAGAGTCTCCTTTCACCTTTTAACCTAATTATACCAGATAATTACAAATTTTCGCTCCTAAATGCATTATCTAGTCTATTTAAAAGGTCAATCAAAAAGACTCCTTCAATTGTAGTTAATAACTCGTCAAAAACACTTTACCTTTCGTTTTCTCAGCAGACTGCACAACATCAACCGCCGTTTTCACATCCGCTAAGTCATACGTAGAATGTACTTTCATAAAACGTAATTGTTTATTCTCCACTAAGCGAATTAAGTGACGAAACGTTTCTTGCCATTTATATGGCGGTACGTCTTTATTCCAATGTCGTAGATGAAATATGTTCGCGTGCACTTTTGCTTTCGTGACAATCTCTGCCCAGTTTACTTGTACACCTGATAGAAGACCGATCGTTAAAAAGTGCCCGTTTGGACGTAAGGAGAAAGCTAATGCATTTCCATCCGGTCCCCCGATAGAGTCAATCGCAGCATCCGCACCGAGCCCGTTCGTTAATGTCATAACGGTTTCATAAAGCGGGGCAGTGGAAGTATCAATTACATATGCGGCACCAAGCCGCAGTAACTCTTCTGTATGCTTATTATTTCTTGTGACGGCAATGAGTCGGAAGTTTAAAATTTGTGATAACTGCGCAAATAGATGTCCAATAGCGGACCCACAAGCATTCACTAATAAAACGTCATTACGCTGTAAGTTTAACGTTTCTGTACAAGTAACCCACGCCGTAAGAGGATTAATATACATTTGTGCCGCTGTGAAATCATCGATGGAATCCGGAATAGGGACTACAAAATCAGCTGATGTCTTCACATACTCTTGCCAAGTACCTTCGCCTCGTAACGGTAAAACACGTTTACCGATAAGGTCGCTAGTAACGCCCGCACCAACATCTTCTACAATACCAACACCTTCATAACCAGGTATGTTAGGTAACGGAATTCTATGAGCGTACGCTCCCGTTATTGGAATTAAGTCAGATGGATTAATCGGTCTAACTAACATGCGGACTAAAACTTCATTCTCTTTTAATGGTTCTATATTTTTATATTCAACTTGTAATACATCTTTTGGGTTGCCAAACTTTTGAAATTGAATGAGTTTTCCGTGCACGATAAATGTTCCCCCTTAGTTTGATTGGGTTAATTATAGCATTTTTGATTTGAGGGGTTAGTTTATTCAGAAATAAAATAGGAAGGGGAATATGAAATGATGGAGTATATGGTATATATCGAATCATTTCGTAAAAGGGAAGGATGAGATTGTGTTGAACAAAAAGGAAGATGATGAAGTGATAGTTATTGATATGGTGCAAATAAAATCAGATTTTACAGTGACAGAAAACGAAACACGCTTAATTACTAAGAGACCAAAAGACGCACAGGAATTACGTAAGATGATTGGTACGCGTACTGTTAGTGGGGAACGATTGGTAGAGTTATATGAAGAAGGTAAATAATGAGTGAAATATCTCTTATGAAATAATTTACATAAGTCGATTTCATAGGAGATATTTTGTGAGTATTTTTTATAATATAAATTATATCCGTAGTTGAATAATACTTAATATCAAATTATAATTATATAAGGATTTTTAATTTGGTATTTTTTGGTAAAATAAATCAAGTGTTAGAAGTGTTTTATTGAAGTATGATATGAAAATTATTTAATAAAGGATGTGTAAAGATGAGTTTTATTAATTCTTTTTTTGAGAAGAAAGCTGAACCTGTTCAGCGTTTGTTTTTCGATATAAGATTTTTATTATTCGGTTTCACTCTTATATCTTCTTTAGGATTTCTCATTATATATAGTTTTTTGTATGGATATTATTTTAGCGGTGATGAATTTTTTCAAATCTCGAATTTTAATATAGTATCTAATTTAATACCTTTTAGTATACAAACTCTAACTATTACTTCTATATTTTTCATTTGCATTTATTATATAATTTCAGCATCTATTCCTTTGATGCGCAAAAATAAGGAGAAAAAGGGAGCCATCTTTATTTTATTAGTTTTAATAATCTTCTTATTAAATTTGTTTATAACGATGTTTTTTGCTAATGAGATTACATTCATTAGTATGTTAAGTTTTGCTTTTATATGGATATTTGTAGGCTTTACACTATGTTTTTTATATACTATTAATATAGCGGAAAAACACCCAATTCTAATGATAAGTGCGGCTGTGCTTCAGTTTTTACTACTAGCCTTTATCGGACAAGTATTAAGTGTTATGAAAGTATTAGACGAAAGTATATACATGGAATTATCTACTGTATTATTCATTCCATGTCTTTTCATTACACTAATAATATTTCGTCATTACCATAATAAGAAATGGTTCAATTCTATAAGCTGTTTACCGTTTTCTATTATAATTTCTATGCTATTATCTTTGGGTTTAGGGAAGAATAATATAGTATTTCTTTCTGAAAAAGCGATTTTTATTGCAACAATGCCAATTTTGCATTTTGCTATTTTGAAAATAGTTAAACTAACTCAGAAAAAGATAGAAAAAAAGGTGAAATTAGGCGCTAGTAGGAAAATCGAAGAGAAGCAGGAAGAAAATAAGGAACAGTCTTTTGAAAATAATTCAATTTTATATATAGTTATTTGTAAATGTTATAGTATTCTTTCTAACAAAGCTAATAATGTAGTAAGGTTAGTAATTGGACTTGTACTATTATTCGCTTTTGTTTCGTTACCCAGATTCTCTTTATGGAGTGGACAATTCATAAGAATAATAAACCAACCGTTTGAAAAACCAATAAAAATTACTTATGTAAATCAGTCAGGAAAAGAAAGTGATTTAGTTGGAAATTATTATATAGAAAATAATTCGATTTTATATATATCTAATAGGTGTTGGGACTTAGAAGTTATAAAGCCTATTAATTATCACATTAAACCAATAGATAAGGAAAATAAGCAAAGTTGTGAAAAGAAGAAGCCTACTGTATGAATAAAAAGAAGCTGTATCAAAAAAATTGATACAGCTTCTTTCGTATACTATATAAAATATAGTTTTTAGTTATGTTTTAACGAAGCATATAACCTATTTACCTATTAAGCCGAAGCCTTCTTCATTCTCTCAAGTAAACTAGATAACACATGCGTACGATACGATTCTAGTTTTTTACCTTCATAAGTACGGATACCTAATTTTTTAAGTTCTTTTACATACCAACCTTTGCTTCCGAAATACATGTGATCGCTCCCCTTCAACTTTGTTTTTATTTGTTCTGATTGCATATGGAGGTACAGGTAATATAATGAAGGAAATGAATTTCGCGCGAAAATGGTTAACTTTGTTGCAAAAGACATATATACTAAAGATAGTATACAACGAGGTGGACAAGACGTGATTATAGAGAAGCACGAAATTCAAATTGACCAAATTACGAGCGGTAAAGTGAATATCTTTACTTTCTATCGAAATAGAAAGCAAATTGATGATCAGTTTTTACGATTGCAAGAACCATCGCTTACAGCAAACTACTTCTTCCATTTTCATTTTGATGCAGAGAGCTTGCATCTACTGCAGGAAGAGTTTCCAGGCGTATATCCGTACGACGGTAGTGAAACGATTCACGACTGGACGGAAAAGATGAAAGCGGAATTGCAACATCAGATCCAAACAGGAAAATGGAATAAGCGCGTACGTATCGGTAATCGCATTCTAGATGTGGTGTTTACGTGGTGTGACGAAGATATAGTAGAGTGAAAAAGAAGCGGATGACGCTTCTTTTTTTAGCGCTGGAATAAAACGAGCTTACCTGCAGAAGATGTGCAGCGATGTGTTTTCTCATACAATCCTTTTTCTTTTAAAATAGATTCACCTTTTGCTTTCGCTTCTTTTTCAGTTGCCGCCTCGAATGATTCGTCTAATGCTTTTGAACCATCTTTTTCAAAGACTGTTAGAACGTATACTCCCATGAAAATTCCCTCCAATAATAAAAATCAGAATCTTATAACTATTTTGGCATAAATCACTAGAATATGCAAAGAAATATATGACATTGCGTGTTAAAATAAAGGGGAAGTTTTATATGCACTAGATTTACTATTCGTAGTAAAGTACGGAAAAGAAAGGATCGTTATTTGTGAAACAAGTGAAGTTTATACATGCGGCTGATTTGCATTTGGATAGTCCATTTAAAGGGATGGAGATGAATGTACCGCAGTCTGTTTGGGAGAGAATGAAGCAGAGTACGTTTGAATCGTTCGAGCGTATTGTTGATAAAGCGATTCAAGAGCGCATTGATTTCGTATTACTAGCCGGGGATTTGTATGATGCGGAGACGAGAAGTTTGAGGGCGCAAGTGTTTGTGCGCGAGCAAATGAAGAGACTTTCGCAGTACGATATCCCTGTTTTTATTATTCACGGTAACCACGATCATTTAGGGGGAAGCTGGGCAGCAATTGAGTTTCCGGAAAATGTTCACGTGTTTACAGAGCCTTACGTAGAAGAGAAATCATTTTATAAAAATGGTGAGTTATTAGCTTCTATTTACGGATTTAGTTATTTGCAGCAAGCGGTAACGGATAATATGACAGCGCAGTATACGAAAATGAGTGATGCGCCTTTTCATATTGGCATGCTTCACGGAAGTGTGGAAGGCGATGCAGAGCATAATCGCTATGCACCGTTTCAAATTCGTGAGCTGAAAGAAAAGCAGTTTGATTATTGGGCTCTTGGCCATATACATAAACGTGAAATTTTGTCAGAAGAGCCGTATATGATTTATCCGGGGAATATACAAGGGCGTCATCGTAAGGAGACAGGAGAAAAGGGTGCGTACCTTATTGAACTGACGAAACAAGGAACGCATTGCTCATTTTTCCATACGGCGGATGTTGTGTGGGATGAGATAGAAGTGAATATTGATGGACTTGAAACTGTTGATGAACTTATGACAAGTGTGTCAACTGCGATGAATGAGTGCCGAAGAGAAGAAGAAGGTACGCTATTAACTGTCGTATTTACAGGGCAGGGACCAATTTCTCCTTATTTACGTGATGAAAAGCGCGTAGAAGAGATTTTTCATATTTTAGCAGCGGGCGAAGAGCGAAAAGATTTCGTATATGCGATGAAGTGGAAAAATGAGACAGTTTCTTTTGCAGAAATCGAGCGTTTGAAAGAAGAAAATCATTTCGTCGGTAGTGTGCTAAAAGAGTTAGAAGCCTTCACTAATATGGATGGCGTGTTGCGCACGATTTGGACATCTCCTGTAGCGCGTAATAGTATTGAATCTTTTACAGAAGAAGAGAAGAAAGAGATTCAAAAGGAAGCAGAAAATATTATTTTAGAACAATTATTCCAGCAAGAGAGGGATAAGAAATGAGAATGGAAAAACTCCATATTTATGGGTACGGAAAATTAGAAAATGTGGAAATGGATCTTTCGATGCTGACGGTGTTATACGGTGAAAATGAAGCGGGGAAATCAACAATTCGCTCGTTTATGAAAAGTATTTTATTCGGTTTCCCGACGAGAGGACAGCGCCGTTATGAGCCGAAAGAAGGCGGGAAGTATGGCGGTGCGATGACTGTGCAAACAGAGAAGTACGGCCGTTTGAAAATTGAACGATTGCCAAAGACGGCAGCTGGCGAGGTGACCGTTTATTTTGAAGACGGGAAAACGGGCGGCGAGGAAATTTTACATGATATATTAAGCGGGATGAATGAGAGTTTATTTGAATCTGTCTTTTCATTCGATATGCACGGTCTTCAAAACATTCATCAGCTTGGCGAAGCGGATATTGGCAATTATTTATTTTCAGCAAGCGCAGTCGGAAGCGATGCGTTATTGCAGCTAGATAAAAAGCTAGAAAAAGAAATGGATCAGCGCTTTAAACCGAGCGGGCGTAAACCAGAAATTAACGTGTTACTGCAAGAGATGAAGAAGCTTGAAGAGAAGATGAAAGAGTGGCAAGGAAAAATTGGCACGTATGAAAAGCAAGTGGAGCAGTTAAAAGAAAGTGAAGAGAAACTTGCTTCTGTTCGCGTTGAAAAAGAGAATGCAGAAAAGCGAAAGCAAGATTATGAAATATTAGCAGCACTTGAACCTCTCGTTATTGAAAAGCGTGCGCATGAGAAAGTGTTAGAAAACGAGAGCGGGCAATTTCCGGTAAACGGAATGGCGCGTTATGAAGCGATTAAGGCGAAAATGGAGCCGCTCCAATTACAAGTTGATTCGCTTCATAAAAAAATAGAGACAGTGCAATCGGAAATGGAATCGATTCAAATAGATGAAGAGTTTTTACAAAAAGAAAGTTATGTAGAAGAACTTCGAATGCAGCATATGTCTTACGAAAATGCACGCCAAGAAATGCGTGATGTGACAGGGACGATTACGAATATAAAAGAAGAGCTTGCGGAACTCGAGCAGCAAATCGGTGCTACTTTTGAAAAAGAAACAGTCCTTTCGTTTGATATGAGTTTGGCAACGAAAGAGTTAATTACGCAAGCAGTGCAAAAGGCGCGCGAATTAGAAACGCAAAAAGCACAGCTTGATGATCGTTTTAAAGTAGCACAGGAGCAATTAGAAGAACAAGAAGAAAATATAAGACAGATTAAGCAACAAATGTTAGCGGATGAAGAGCGAAATGCGTTAGCTGAGAAAGAGAAGTCGTTCCAAGATGCGGCGTTTATCGGTATGGGCGCAGAGAGAATGAAGCGCAAGTACGAGGAAAAAGCAGGAGCGGCTATGCAAAAGAAAAAGCAGTGGCAAAGAGTTTGTCTTCTGTTACTTCTTATTAATACAGGCATTTTATTCACAAGCTTATTTATAGATAACCGAGCGCTCTTATTTATTAGTGTCATTGTTTTTGTAGGGATTGTTCTTGCCCTTGTTTTATATAAGGATCCGTCAAGTGGATTACAAGAAGAACTTCTTACTCTTCAGCAAAGTGCTGGCGGAAGGCAAAGTGAAGAAGCGATGTCAGTGCGCTATCAGTTAGAAAAAGACGAAGAGGTTCGTAAGTTATTTGAGCGTGAGTCATATAAGTTACAGCAAATGGAGCGAGCGTATGATAAAGTCGTTTCATCGTATGAGGAATGGGAGAGGGAAACGTTCCGCACGAGCGAACAAGTCAATGCGTATAAAAAGCGCTATATGTTCCCTGAGTTTTATATGTATGCGCACATATTACCGGCGTTTGAGCGTATGGAAAAGATGCAGCAATTATATCGTGATTTAGAGAAGAAAAGTGAGCGCAAATCTTCATTATTTGAAATGATTTCGCAATTTGAACATAAACTAGAAACTGTTATCGGTAGTGTAGAGTATAGTAAGCTGCACGAGGCGCAAAGCCGTATGCAAAATGAGAAAGAGAAGCGCCAAACTTGTAAGCAGTTAAAAGAGAAACTAGCTGAATGGCAAGAAGAATATGCGCTTATGCAAGAGCAATTGAAACAACTGTTAGTAGAAAGAGATAGTTTATGGCATATCGCACATTCTACAGATGAAGAGATGTTTTTAGAAGCGGGTAAACTGGCGGAAAAACGTGAAGATGCGGAGAAGCAAGTAGGGCGTTTATTACCGCAAATTGATCTATTAGAACAGCGTTTAACGAGTTTATCATTAGCTGAACATTATGAGGCTGACGGTTATGAGGAAAAATTAAAGCAAGAACTGACAGCCGCGCAAAACTGTCTGGCACAAGAAAAAGAACTAACAGAGCGTATTGCGAAACATCGTATGGAAATTGCGAATTTAGAAGAAGGCAGTACGTACGGCGATTTAATGCATGAATGGGAAATGAAAAAAGCGCAAGTGCGTGAACAAGTGAAGAAGTGGGCTGCTTATGCGGCTGCAAAGACAGTGTTAACGAAAACGAAGCAGTATTATCATGAAGTACATCTTCCTCGTATTTTACAAAAATCAGAAGAGTATTTCGTCTATTTAACAGGCGGCCGATATAGTAAAATCTTTTCACCGTCAGAGGCGGAACCTTTTATTGTGGAACGTAACGACGGTATGCGTTTTTACAGTCATGAACTAAGCCAAGCGACAGCTGAGCAGTTGTATTTATCGCTGAGATTTGCGTTAGCAAAAACATTTGAGCATGATTATCCATTTATTATTGATGACAGTTTCGTGCACTTTGATGCGGTAAGGACGAATCGTACGATTGAACTCATAAAGGAAATTGCGCAAGATAGACAAGTGATCTTCTTTACATGTCATGCGCATTTACTCGCGTATTTTACAGAAAAACAGATTATAAAATTAACACGTAAGCGTAAAGAAAATGAGTTGTAGTGTGCTATACTAAAAGTAACTGATTTGGTGGAGGAATTCGTATGAAAAAGAAAATTGCAGAATATGAAGTTGGTGAACAAGTCGATGTTTTCTTGTTAATTAAAACAGCGACAAAAGGTATCGCAAGCAATGGAAAGCCATTTTTAACAGTAATCTTACAAGATCCAAGTGGAGATATTGAAGCGAAATTGTGGGACGTATCACCAGAAGTTGAGAAACAATATGTAGCGGAAACAATCGTGAAAGTAGCTGGAGATATTTTAAACTACAAAGGCCGTATTCAATTACGTGTGAAACAAATTCGAGTTGCGAATGAAAATGAAGTAACAGACATCTCGGACTTCGTAGAAAAAGCACCAGTGAAAAAAGAAGATATGGTTGAGAAAATTACGCAATACATATTTGAAATGAGAAACCCGAACATCCAGCGTCTAACAAGACATTTATTAAATAAGCATCAAAACGAATTTTTAGAATATCCAGCAGCGACGAAGAACCATCACGAGTTCGTATCTGGACTAGCTTATCACGTCGTATCGATGCTTGATTTAGCAAAAGCTATCTCAAATCTATATCCATCATTAGATAAAGACTTACTATATGCAGGCGTTATTTTACATGACCTTGGTAAAGTAATCGAATTATCTGGCCCGATTTCTACAACGTATACGTTAGAAGGAAATTTACTAGGCCACATTTCTATTATGGTGAACGAAATTGGTAAAGCAGCAGACGAATTGCAAATCGATGCAGAAGAAGTATTAATTCTTCAACACATCGTCCTTTCTCACCACGGAAAAGCAGAATGGGGTAGCCCAAAACCACCATTAGTAAAAGAAGCAGAAATTCTGCACTACATCGATAATTTAGATGCAAAAATGAACATGATGGACCGCGCATTAGGACGCACAAAACCAGGCGAATACACTGAGCGTGTCTTTGCACTTGATAATCGTTCGTTCTATAAACCGTCGTTCCATAATTAATAGTGTGAATTGAATGGCCTCATTAAGTGTTAAAAGCTTAGTGGGGCTGTTTTCTTTATTAAAAATGAAATGAAATAGTTAAAAGGAAATAATTGAAGAAGAATCATTGAAAAGGGTAAGTTCTAAACATGTGAAAAAATGGGTTAGAACAGAAATTATTACAAGAAGAGGTGTCAAAGGACTTATATAGTTTAAAGGGTGGATTATCAAACGAATCGTATTGTTTCAATGAACAGAATGGAGTATGGGAAGTATATTATAGTTAGCGAGGAACAAAGAGTAATCTTAAGACATTTAATTCTGAGACAGAAGCATGTGAATACTTCTATACTAGTCTAATTGAGATGTTAAAAGGCATGGGTGTAATTTAAACCTGAAATAAAAGGGCATTTCCGTTTGGGGATGCTCTTTTATTTTGTTAGCTTAATTGCACATAGGTTCTATGTGCAATTAAGCAGATTTTATTTCATACAAACATTGTTATGCTAATCTAAAATTTCTGTATTTACATTTTTTTCTTTTTATCTCATAATTTTAATTGGGAAAGGGAGGAAAGAAATGGTTCAAATCAAAGTAACACCTGAAATGCTAGAAGAAGTCGCAAATCGTGCAAGTAATACCAGAATCGCATTAGAATCTATACATAATAATTTATGTAATGAAATTGATCATTTGTGTTTTCAATGGATTGGTGCCTCTAATCAACAATTCGTTCAAATGTTCAATGATGCGCGACCAAAAGCTTTTACATCTATCAATTCAATTATACAAGTAGAAGAAGATTTGAAACGAATCGCTGAAAAATTTCGCAATACGGATAATCAAGATGTTACAATGGAAGAAGGTGCAATGTGCGGTAAACCTTCTTCGGAGGAAAAAGGATTTGATGGTGGAAAATTAGCTCGTGACATAACTGGAGAATTGACCGGTGAATATGATCTCAGACGTGTTTGGGATGGCGTAGATCCCTCGACAGGTGAGAAAATTTCATGGTTGGATCGAGTTGGAGCTGGTGGAATGATGGTTTTGGGTATTACACCAGTTGGAAAACTTGCTAAGGTTGCTAAAGGTGCTAAGATGACTGCCAAGGCTGTTGAAAGCGCTAAGGCAGCTGAAGCTGCTAAATCTATTAGGGCTGCTGAAAATTATAAAAACCATCTTGAAAGACAAGATAAAGTATTATCTCGTAATGGTGCATATCGAAAAGCGAAACGTGATGCCGGAATTCCTAATTCTACTCCGCATCAAAAACCTGTTCATGTGTATGATGGAACAAGTGAAAATAGATGGGTAGAGGAATATACTAATTTTAAGGGTCAAAAGAGATTTATTGTTGAGCATCAAGAAGATAAAATGGGAAGAGGTCCTCATTTTCATATTGCAACAGATAGAAAAGGGAATCCAATGGATAAAGGAAGATATAATCAGCTTGACGGACATTATCCAGAAGATTTTGTCGGGTATAAAAAACAGGAAAAAAAATAAAAAATTAAAGGTGTGAAAAAGTTTGAGTAATTTAAATAAAAGTCGCATGGAGATTCTTAAAAGAAAAGCTCGAAGAAAAGAACTTATAAATGAACTATCTAGTCTTGTTACTGTTTCTGAAGAATCATTTATGGATGCCGAAACAAATGATTTATTTTGTAAAGGATTATTTAGTAAGCTAGAAAAAGTTTCAGACAAAAAGAAAATTGGTGATACCAATTATAAAGAAAATAGAAAGCTCTCAATAGAGCTATTAAGTGAACTTATTAATAGCATTAATTTCCCAGTTAACCAAGGGAGATTATTTTTCTTTACAGAATATGACCTTGAAGCAGTTGAACTGAATATTGATGAAATATTTGATAATTTAGAGGATTTATCAATCAAATCAGGTTTTTTAATTGGCAGTGGAGATTTTGTATTAGTTGGTGATGATTTAGATTTCGGCTTATGTATTGAGAGAACGGAGTATTACTATGAATTCAGTATGTGGGGATTAGCGAAAATTTAAAGTATGATAATAAACAAAACCACCTTTTTAATAGGTGGTTTTGTCTATTATTTCACATATAAATTGGCTTCATTTTCTGTTAGACAAGTTTTATTTTATATGTTTACATTTTTTATCTCATAATTTCAATTAGGAAAGGGAGGGAAAAATATGAAATACATGGCATATGTAGAAAAAATCGATGAGCTAATCGAAGAGGAAGTTACAATAAATATTAACGGTGTAGTGTTTACGGGATTCTCCACTGTTTGTCCATATAAAATTGAAGAAGGAAAAAATTATCCTGTTATTCTCGACATTACAGTTTTTGATGATATTGAAATAAATGAAGGAATAGATGGAGTGAAAAATTTAAAGAGAATTGATAATTCTTTCAAGTATCGTACTAGTGGAATATTAAATCCTGAGTTTATTGATGCAGGGATTATTATTACAGACGAAGGTGAAATATTCCCGGAACACAGTGAATACTTTAACAAGTATGCTGAAATTGAAGTTGATAGAATCAATATTGAATTTGTAAAAGAAGGCTAGTCATTTTCCACAACTTTAAACTAGAAATCAGGAAATCATTTTCCTCGGACAACTCCAAACATGAAATTCAATATAAATAAAGGGGGCCTTATTTATGGCAATATGTTTATTAATGACTAAAGAATTTGAGAATGAAGAGATAGTTGTTTATCAATACTATCCTGCTGAATCACCCACTAAAATAGGTAAGATGCACTATAATAAAAAGGAACGAATGTTTTATGACATAGAGCAAGCTCCAGTGGATTCATTAAATATGAGAGAACATTATTTTAATTGTGCGTGTATTAGGATTGCGCGATGTCTTAGAAAGAACGAGGAATTTCCAGATAGCATGGCATATCAAGCATAATGAAACGAACATAAAAGAAGCCGCTCAACAGGACAGCTCTTATTTTACTTAACCTCATACCACCAATATCTACGATCAAGGCATTCTTTTATTCCATTAAGTTGCCCATTAGGTGTTTCGTAGGGGGAGCAAGCTCCTGATTTGATGATGTTTGGTTTTGTTGATGGCGTTGCAACTTTAATTTAGATGGATTATTCTTTTCTTCACTAGTGTTTTTAATATTTACTAAACCATTATCAAATGCATATTGGAGTAGTGTCACATCGCCATCAAGTTAAGAAAAGAAAGTCCCCGAAAACGAGAATTGCTCGTGTTTTTAGTCCAAGAACGTTAGTTATTTGATCTTAAAAGAACAGCTTTTTCTAAATAAGGGATTGCATTAGTTGCAGATGGACTTAGCGTTGTAAATCCACATTTTTATGACGCTATCCCATATAGAAATTCACCATTCTCCAGTCCAAAATGTTATGCAATAAAAAAATGTCTCGAATTTGAGATATTCCTCTTGCTTTTTAATCACTTGAGGTGTAAAGTGATAGTAACGAAAGCGATTGAGTCATATGAAAAACATACACTCAGTTGCTTTCGAGTTAAAAATGAAAGTAACTTATGCAGTAAAAACTACGATAAATTTACAAAAACATAATGAGAATAAATTAAAACGCTAAAAACCATATTAGTTGTGGGAAATGTTATTTTTTTAGTCATCACTTGACTAGTAAAATGAAACGGAGGAATAAACTATGTATGAAATTAAAGGGCATCATCATATTTCAATGGTTACGAAAAATGCAAATGAAAATAATTACTTTTATAAAAATGTGCTTGGCTTACGTCGTGTGAAAATGACGGTAAACCAAGATGATCCGTCTATGTATCACTTATTTTACGGAGATAAAACAGGAAGTCCAGGTACGGAATTATCATTTTTTGAAATGCCTTTAGTAGGAAAAACGTACCGTGGTACGAATGCAATTACGCGAATTGGATTACTCGTGCCTTCAGAGGAAAGCTTACATTATTGGAAAGAACGATTTGAGAAATTTGATGTAAAACATAGTGAAATGACAACATATGCAAATCGTCCTGCTTTGCAATTTGAGGATGCTGAAGGTCTTCGCTTAGTACTACTCGTTTCAAATGGAGAAAAAGTGGAGCACTGGGAAACTTGGGAGAAATCAGAAGTTCCTGCAGAGCATCAAATTCAAGGAATGGGTTCTGTGGAAATGACAGTTCGTAGACTTGATAAAATGGCAAGTACACTTACAGAGATGTTCGGTTATACAGAGGTTAGCCGAAGCGAAGAGGAAGCGATTTTTCAATCCATTAAAGGCGAGGCTTTTGGAGAAATCGTTGTGAAATATTTAGATGGTCCTACTGAAAAACCGGGCCGCGGTAGCATTCACCATTTAGCAATTCGTGTGAAAAACGATACAGAGCTTGCTTATTGGGAAGAACAGGTGATACAAAGAGGCTTCCAGTCTTCAGGAATCATCGACCGTTTCTATTTTAAAAGCTTATATTTCCGCGAATCAAACGGAATCCTATTTGAAATTGCGACAGATGGACCAGGATTTACAGTTGATGGAGATGTGGAACATTTAGGAGAAAAACTTGATTTACCACCGTTCTTAGAAGATCAGCGTGCAGAGATTGAAGCGAATTTAGCACCTATTGAAGAGAAGTAATAGAAGAGAAAATATAATTTTAAAACCATTGGAGGAATATAAAATGAACCAATTAAAAGGAATTCACCACGTTACAGCGATTACAAGTAGTGCAGAAAAGAACTATGAGTTTTTCACTCACGTTTTAGGAATGCGTTTAGTTAAAAAAACAGTAAACCAAGATGACATTCAAACGTATCATTTATTCTTTGCAGATGATAAAGGTAGTGCAGGAACAGACATGACATTCTTTGACTTCCCAGGTATTCCAAAAGGAGTACACGGTACAAATGAAATTTCAAAAACGTCATTCCGTGTTCCAACTGATGCAGCGTTAGCATATTGGGTGAAACGTTTTGACCGTCTGGAAGTCGAACATACAGGAATTAAAGAGCAATTTGGTAAGAAAACTCTATCTTTCGTTGATTTCGATGATCAACACTATCAATTAATTTCTGATGAATTAGATAAAGGAATTGAATCAGGTACACCATGGCAAAACGGACCAGTTCCATTAGAATATGCAATTACTGGTTTAGGTCCTGTATTTATCCGCATTGCAAACTTTAGCTTCTTCAAAGAAGTATTAGAAAAAGTTCTATTATTTAAAGAGGTTGCGCAAGAAGGAGAATTCTATTTATTTGAAGTGAATGAAGGTGGAAACGGTGCATCTGTTATTGTAGAACATAATACGGTTCTTCCAGAAGCACGACAAGGTTTTGGTACGGTTCACCATGCTGCATTCCGCGTAGAAGATCGCGCTGTATTAGAAGAATGGATTGAGAGAATCAGTAGCGTAGGGCTTCCTTCATCTGGTTATGTAGACCGTCACTTCTTCGAATCGTTATATGCAAGAGTTGCACCACAAATTTTATTTGAATTCGCAACAGACGGCCCAGGGTTTATGGGAGATGAGCCATACGAAACACTTGGCGAAAAATTATCATTACCTCCGTTCCTAGAGCCAAAACGTGAAGAAATCGAAAAATTAGTTCGTCCAATTGATACAGTAAGAAGCACGAAGGAATTTATTAAAGAGTAAAAGTAGAGGTAATAAGTAGGAGAGCAAGTAGTTTTAGCTGATCGCTGGAACTGCTTGCTTTTTTATTTGTTCTATAAAGTTTTCTGACAATTTTTTCTCAAGTTATCAAAAAGGAAAACTTTGGTATAATTAGTTAAAATATTTAATTTTCTGATAATTTTTTTCAATACATAGAAAAGAGGTGGTAATATACAATTTGGATAATTGTATAAATATCCTAATTTTGTAAGTTCGAAGAGAAGGGGATGCGAGTGTATGGGAGCAGATGTAGTAACAAGGGAGCAAATGAAACATTCTTTAGATGATTGGTATCGTGTAATGTTGCAGCAAAATATAGAGAAAGCAACGGAGATGAAGGAAGAGATTGAGAGTGAATTTTCTAATGTAAAAGAGGATGGGGATTTGTGGCTATATTACTCTTTATTAGATTTTAGATATAAAGTGCTGGCGGATGGTTTACAAATTACTAAAAATAGTTTTGATAAAATTGATGAAATTTATAAAACGTCTGAAAATCGTTTGTCATATTACTATTATTTTTTTAAGGCAATGCATGCAACTCTAATATCAAATTACAATGATGCAAGTAGATGTTATGAGAAGGCCAAAACACTAATAAAATATATCCCTGATGAATTAGAATATGGGGAATTCTGTTATCGTCTTTCTGCATTTTTCTACAATACAAGGCAACCAATGAATACAATAAAATATGTAAATAAAGCTAAAGAAATTTTTTCAAAACAAGCAGGACAAGATATGAATATTGCTTTATCTCAGAATCTTTTAGGACTAACTGCCATACAAATAAAGCAATATGAACAAGCAGAAGAGTGTTTAAATTCAGCGATAGATATTCTACAAAAACAGGATAACGCTATATTGCTTTTAAGGGTACGTCATAATTTAGGCTGGCTATACGCAAGTCAAAACCTTTCTGCACTAGCTATTCGACATCTTTCAGAAGTAACAGAGAAATTCCCAGCACATTTCAAAGCGATTTTCCTACAAGCTAGGGAACATTTTAAACTGGGAGAAACAAACATTGCTGAAGAATTAATTGATAGAGGATTAAATATTTGTATGGAGTTAGAAAATGAAGAGTATATACATCATTTTAGTATTTTAAAAGCAGTAAATGGTAATGTTCCTATTAAAGAATTAGAGCAAATTATTCTTAAAGGAATTACTTATTTTGATAAAGAATCTTTATATAGTTACACTCAGGAATATGTTGAAAAACTTGCAATAAAGTTTCGTGAGGATGCTAATTACATGAAAGCAAGTGACTATTTTTACAAAGCATTACAGGCAAAAGAGAAGAAGATAGAGAGAGGAGCATTAAAATAATGTTTAAAAAAATTGGTATGGCTGTAACTGGTATAGTGTTAGTTGGTATTGTATCTGTCGGTTTAAATAGTTCTTTTGTACAACAAGCGGAGCACGGTGATGTTCCAGCACCAGCAAGGCCAGACTATGTTAGTTTTAATAAAGGAGATACTGGTGGGGCACCAGTAAAACCAGACTATGCTAGTTTTAATAGAGGAGACACGGGTGGAGCGCCAGCAAGACCAGACTACGTTAACATTGGTGAAACAGGCGGAGCACCAGCAGATAATAGAGGCGATGGAGGAGCACCAGCCAACTTCAATAAAGGTGACGGTGGCGGTATTAGCAAACAAGATTCACACGCTGACCATTTTTAAATTAAATAACAAAGTGAAGGGACCTCACAACGAGGTCTCTTTTCTTTTTGCGACTAAAAACAATTGACTTACTTTAAATATGTAACTATAATAGTTACAAAATAACCATTAGTAATAGAAATGAGTTATATTTTTTTAGTATAATTGTAACTGTATTAGTTACAATTAAAATTAATCATAAAACAACCAAAAAATGTAAAAACTTTAAATAACAATTTGAGAAAGGAGACGGGAATGTTGAAACGGTTTAAGTTTTATATGATTAGCGGTATTGTGCTCGTTTTGCTTATCGTATGTAACTTCGTTGATAAGCCAATTGCGAAGGTTGGAGAAGTGAAAGATACTGTTATGATGAAGCTGAATACGAAAGAGAGTATGGCGCAAATTGATGGGCAGACGATTTATTTTAAGAAAATTGGTGAGGGGAAGCCTCCTTTACTTATGCTGCACGGGTTTGGTGGTTCCTCAGATGGGTTTAGTGATATTTATCCGGAACTTGCGCGAGATCACACGATTATTGCAGTGGATATTTTAGGGTTTGGGCGTTCTTCTAAGCCAATTGATTTTGAGTATTCGTTTCCTGCACAAGTGAATTTATATTATAAGTTAATGAAAAAGCTCGGATACGATCAGTTTGCGGTGCTCGGTCATTCAATGGGCGGAGAGATGTCCCTCAATTTAGCGTATTTATATCCGGACGTAGTGACGCATCTCATTTTGGCGGATTCTACAGGAATAGAGTCTTTTCAGCAAAAAGAAAGTTATAAAGTGCCGCCATTATCGACAGACTTACAAACTGTAACTGAGATTACGGATTACAATAAAAATGAAGTGAAAAATAGTCGTGACGATAAAGAGCACTATGATCAGCTGACGAAAATGAGAGAGCGCCGCATTGCGATGGAAGCCGATAAAATTAAGGTGCCGACTCTAATTATATGGGGCAGAAATGATAAGAGCGTTTCTTGGAAAAATGGTGAACTGTATCATGGGCTATTTGCGAATAGCACGTTTCATATTATTGAAAAAGGATACCACGCACCGTTTCGTCAGGAACCAATCGAGTTTATGGAATATGTACAAGCGTTCTTCGCGAAGAATCCACAATGATAAAATTTTAAGCATAAATGTACTTCTTTCCTCATACAGTGAAACTAATAAGGCTTGTCTAAGGAAAGGAATGAAGTAGAGTGGAAACTTTACCATGGTGGGTGTATCTTGTAATCGTTGGGATCGTATTAAGTGGCTACATGGTTTTATATACTTCAAAAAAAGAGCAAGAGATGGATAATGAGTTTATTGAAAAAGAAGGCGAAGTGTATATGAAGCGCTTAGCAGAGGAACGAGAGAAACGTAATCAGGATAGTGATAAAGATTCTGTATTGCTTTAATAGAAATGTTGAAAGGCTACCATCTAGTAGGTAGCCTTTTTCTTTTTTGGGAGCATGTATACGAGATTCATCATGAACTTTTATTGATGGCATTTATATATATGTTTCCTCATAAGAATGGAACTAGCGGGGTATTTTACTGGGGGGGATTAACAATGCATAGGGATGAAACATCATTACATCCTGATACAGGTGTTACATCTGTAATGTTTGTTGAGCGTTCATTAAATGAAATTCGTTTTTGGTCTAGAATCATGAAGGAACATTCTCTTTTTCTTCGCTTAGGGTTTAGATGCGAGGATACGCAATTAATCGAAGAGGCGAATCAATTTTATCGATTGTTTGAACATATTGAACAAATAGCGCATTCCTACACAAATGAAACAGATCCTGAGCAAATCAAAAGATTTAACGCAGAAGTACAACAAGCCGCAACTAATATTTGGGGGTTTAAACGAAAAATTTTAGGGTTGATTCTCACATGTAAATTGCCGGGACAAAATAACTTTCCACTGTTAGTTGACCATACGAGTAGGGAAGCTGATTATTTTAGAAAACGTTTAATGGAATTAAATGAAGGGAAATTAGATGCTCTTCCTGATGCTATTATTAAAGAAAATGTTTTCTTTTTACGGATTATGGCAGACCATGCTAAATTTATTGGCCATCTTCTTGATCCATCGGAAAGAAAGCTTGTAGATACAGCACGGAATTTTAGCAATGATTTTGATGCATTAATGTATCAAGCAATTGACTTAGAATCTATGAAACCACAATCCCAAACAGTCCCTCTTTTAGATCAATTTTTAGATCAAAATCGTGTGTCGGTTGCATCGCTTCGGGATTTTAAGAAAACAGCACGTGATTTAATTGAGCAATGTAAAATAAAAAGTATCATCCATCCATTATTAGCAGACCATGTTTTTCGTGAAGCTGATAGATTTCTTGAAATCATTGATATGTATGATGTTCATCTTACAAATATTCAATCACAACCTAGATATTAGAAGATAAGGAAAGATACTATTTTGCTTTCAGTTGAGAAGTTAACAATTTATTGTTAGCTTCTTTTTTGTGTAGAAATGTCTCTTTAAAAACTACATAATTCCCTTTGACCAAATATGTAATTCTCTGTAAAATGATATATATGAAAAGATTGTGAATATACAGGAAATCTATTTGTAGTAGATTCTAATAAATTATTCGGGGAAAATTTATTAATTAAGTATATTAACTTTTTCACACTAAATTTTACAACTAAAGGGGTAGTAGTAATCATGAAGGCAAAGAAATTAGTGAGTTTAGCATTACCAGTTATGTTATTGAGCGGTTGTATTACAATTGAAACGGATGGTAAGAAAGCTGATGAACCAAAGAAAGAAGAAACACAAAAGGTAGAGAAAGAGAATAAGGCTTCTGAAAAAGAGAGTAAGTCAACTGATAGCAAGAAAGAGGATAGCTCATCTGTAGCGAAAGGTGAAGGTACAAACAGTAGTTCATCAAGTAGTCAACAAAGTTCCTCTTCTAATTCTTCAACTGGTAAGGTAACTGGTTCGGATGTTGAAAGGTACAAGGCAGATATCATAAACAGTGCTACTCAAATTGAAGATACAATGAAATTAATTGAAGGAATAGCAAATTCAGACGTAAAATCATACAAACAAAAGAAAAGTGAAGTACAACTAAGTTTAGGTGGAGCGAAGGCAACAACGAAGAAACTGAAGAATTTACAAGCGCCTCCTGAATTACAGGGAGAACAAGCGAAGATAAAGCAATCGATGGAACTGTATGCGGATTGTTTCCAACTTCTCTTTGATGCATTAGACCAAGAAGACGAGAGTAAAATGCATCAATCATTAAGTAAAGCACAAGAAGGTTCAAAACTGTTTGAAGAAGCAGCGAAGAGTATCGGTAGTAAAACCAACTAAGAATAAATGGCTTAAAGGGTTATGAGGTATGAAAGTGAAGAAACTAATAGCTGCTGCAGTTCCAGTTGCTTTATTATTAAGTGGTTGTGTTACAGTAAAAGATTCGGCAAATAAAGAAGAAAAGACAGAAGAAACAAGTAAATCTAAGGCCTCTGAAACGAAGGGGAAATCAACCAATTCGAAAGAAGAAAGTAACGATGTTCAAAAGGTTCGCGTTTTTGATGAAGATTATGCACAATATTTATTAGACATTGAACAGGATATGTTAAGACGATTTGATTACTATGATGGAAACACATTACAAATTTATCATATGGACGATAACGTTCGTATTCGGTATGCAAAACAATACATAATCGGCAAGAAACTCTGTAATAAATTTTTACAGGGTTTTTTGTTCGTTCTAATTGTATTTCTTCATTATCTTCCTAGATACTAGTATAAGTTGGGAAATGAATAAAATGATTTTCTTTCTGGAGAATGATAAGAAGGGGAATCAGGATAGTGATAAAGATAAAGATTCGGTTGTATTATAATTATGGGAGCGTGGATAACGTACTGTTATCCACTGTTTTATTTCCTAAAATATATCAACGATTTTTCAAATATATCGAACACAACTTGAAATATATCGACGATTCGACATAGGATATCGACTTACCGACACGAAACGACAATGTTAAGAAGCACGATTATTGTTCGGGAAATTATTATAGAAGAAAAATATATGAAATTGATACACTACATAGTGTAATTACAACCTGTAACGCACAAGTTGCACAAGCTACGCAACGACAACTCGCTTTACTCATCATCATGTATTTGCTCTTACTAGACGTAGATAGGTGAGAAACATAGTATGATTTTTAGTGAACGTTTAAAAGAAGAACGAGAAAAATGAAAGAAATCCCCTACACCAGCTGTTCTTTTCACTCAAATTGTGTACTATAAAGGATAGGATGACATAAAGAAGGGGACATTTAGAATGGAATTTCATGAACAAAAGATTTTGCCGGCAGTGAGGCAAATTAAAGATTTGGAAAAGCTATTACATAGTTCGTATGAGTATATCGTTATTTTAGATATTCATGTCGGCCAATTGAAGAGTGTTATATCACTTGCGAAGCAATATTGTAAAAAGGTGTTTTTACATGTGGATTTAATTCATGGTTTGCAGAGTGATGGGCATGCGACGGAATATTTATGTCAGGAGTTTAGACCGTACGGGTTACTTTCAACAAAGGCAAGCGTCATTATGAAGGCGAAGCAAAAAGGTGTTGTGGCAATTCAGCGTATCTTTTTAATCGATTCGAGTGCAATGGAGAAGAGTTGCAATCTTTTAGAAAAGACGAAGCCGGATTATATAGAGGTGCTCCCAGGAGCGTTAACGGACGTGATCGCTGAAGTGAAAGAGCGTACTGGTGTACCGATTTTAGCGGGTGGTTTCATTCGTACTGTTGATGATGTAGAGAGAGCTTTAAATGCTGGTGCGACAGCAATTACGACATCAAAACGCGAACTATGGAAACATTACCAAAAAAAGTGACGAAAATGTGAAATAATTCTGTTGACACCGCTTTCATTAACAGTTAACATTATAGACAAGTTAATAAACGTGACGGAGAAAAGTAGAGATCCACATTTCATTGTTTCTATATAAATTTATATAGAAGCGTGCAAAGCTGTGGGTCTTTTTCTTTTGACAAAAACGAATGGCCATTCATTTTACCTCTATCACATTTGGAAGCGTTTAAATTGATTGTGGAGGGATACTATGTCAGCATTTTTAGGAGAGTTAATAGGGACTGCGTTGTTAATCGTACTTGGTGGCGGCGTTTGTGCTGGTGTAAGTTTAAAGAAGTCGTTTGCGAAAGATTCTGGTTGGATTGTTATTACAATGGGCTGGGGCTTAGCAGTAGCGGTTGCAGCGTATGCGGTTGGATCAATTAGTGGGGCACATTTGAATCCAGCTTTGACGATAGGATTAGCATTTAAGGGAGCGTTCCCATGGAGTGACGTACCTGGTTATATCGCAGCACAAATGATTGGAGCAATTATCGGGGCAGTTATCGTATATTTACATTACTTACCACACTGGAAAGAAACAGAAGATCCAGGAACAAAGTTAGGCGTATTTGCAACAGGTCCAGCAATTCCGAACACATTTGCAAACCTATTAAGTGAAATGATTGGGACATTCGTTTTAGTATTTGGTATATTAGCAATTGGTGCAAATAAATTTGCAGATGGATTAAATCCATTTATCGTAGGTTTCTTAATTGTAAGTATTGGTTTATCATTAGGTGGAACGACAGGATACGCAATCAACCCAGCACGTGATTTAGGTCCGCGTATCGCGCACTTCTTCCTTCCGATTGCAGGAAAAGGTGGTTCAAACTGGAAATATGCATGGATTCCAGTAGTAGGTCCAATTTTAGGTGGATCACTGGCAGGATTATTCCATCAAGTTGTATTTGAAGGAAAACAAAATGCAGCACTTATTTATGTGATTATTGCAACTGTGATTGTACTAGCAATCTCTTATATGACAAGCAAAAAAAGTGGAAGCAATACAAATAGTAGAAAAGTAGCATAAGGGGGAAACCATTATGAAAAAATATATTCTTTCATTAGACCAAGGAACAACTAGCTCACGCGCAATTCTTTTCAATAAAAAAGGTGAAATTGTTCATTCAGCTCAAAAAGAATTTACACAACATTTTCCAAAGCCAGGTTGGGTAGAGCATAACGCGCAAGAAATTTGGGGATCTATTTTAGCAGTTATCGCAACTTGCTTAAGCGAAGCAGATGTAAAACCAGAACAAATCGCTGGTATCGGTATTACGAACCAACGTGAAACAGCGGTTGTATGGGATAAAACGACTGGTAAACCAATTTATAATGCTATCGTATGGCAATCTCGCCAAACAGCTGAAATTTGTGATGAGTTAAAAGAAAAAGGTTATGGCGAAATGGTTCGCGAAAAAACGGGTCTTTTAATTGACGCATACTTCTCTGGTACGAAAGTAAAATGGATTTTAGATAACGTTGAAGGTGCAAGAGAGAAAGCAGAAAACGGCGATTTATTATTCGGAACAATTGATACGTGGCTTGTATGGAAACTATCTGGTGGTAAAGCGCACGTAACGGATTACTCAAATGCATCACGTACGTTAATGTTTAACATTCACGACTTACAATGGGATGATGAACTTCTAGACATGTTAACAGTACCAAAGAGCATGCTTCCAGAAGTACGTCCATCATCTGAAGTGTATGGAGAAACAATTGACTATCACTTCTTCGGTCAAAATGTACCGATTGCCGGTGTAGCTGGTGACCAACAAGCAGCATTATTTGGACAAGCTTGTTTCGGTGAAGGTATGGCGAAAAATACTTACGGAACTGGTTGCTTCATGTTAATGAACACTGGTGAAAAAGCAGTAGCTTCTGAGCATGGCCTATTAACAACAATTGCATGGGGAATAGATGGTAAAGTAAACTACGCATTAGAAGGAAGTATTTTCGTAGCAGGTTCTGCAATTCAATGGTTACGTGACGGAATGCGCATGTTTAAAGATGCAAGTGAGAGTGAAGTGTATGCTTCTCGCGTTGAATCAACTGACGGTGTATACGTTGTACCAGCATTCGTAGGATTAGGTACACCGTACTGGGATAGTGAAGTACGCGGCGCTATGTTTGGTGTAACGCGCGGTACGACGAAAGAGCATTTCATTCGTGCAACACTAGAATCTTTAGCTTACCAAACGAAAGACGTATTATGCGCAATGGAAGCAGATTCAGGTATTGAACTGAAAACATTACGCGTTGATGGCGGAGCAGTTAAAAATAACTTCTTAATGAAGTTCCAAAGTGATATTTTAGACGTTCCTGTAGAGCGTCCGGTGATCAATGAAACAACGGCTTTAGGTGCAGCGTACTTAGCTGGTCTTGCGGTTGGATATTGGAAAAACCAAGATGAAATTAAAGAACAGTGGCATATGGACAAACGCTTTGAACCAACAATGGAAGCGGAAACAAGCGAAGAGCTATATGCTGGATGGAAAAAAGCAATTGAAGCAACAAAAGCTTTCAAATAATCATAAACAGTGTTATAATGGTGACAAGTTAATAATTCGGTAGGAGATTTGGAGAGACCACAACACGCTATAGAGGCGAAATCTATAGCGGAGTTTGTGGTCTCTTTTTTCGTTATCAAAGGGAGGAATTACCATGAAATTTTCAAGTAAACAACGTAAAGACGTATTAAACGGAGTAAATAAACAAGAATTAGATGTGATCGTAATTGGTGGAGGTATTACTGGTTCTGGTATTGCATTAGATGGAGCAACACGCGGGTTATCAACAATAGTGTTTGAAATGCAGGACTTTGCAGCAGGTACATCAAGTCGTTCAACGAAGCTTGTACACGGTGGTCTACGTTATTTAAAACAACTTGAAGTGAAAATGGTAGCAGAGGTGGGGAAAGAGCGTGCGATCGTATATGAGAACGGTCCCCATGTAACAACACCAGAGTGGATGTTACTTCCGTTCCATACAGGTGGTACGTTCGGATCATTCAGTACATCAATTGGTCTTCGTGTATACGACTTCTTAGCAGGTGTAAAACGAAGCGAGCGCAGAAAAATGTTTAACCGTGAAGAAACGCTGAAGAAAGAGCCTCTTGTAAAACAAGAAGGATTAAAAGGCGGCGGTTACTACGTAGAATATCGCACTGATGATGCGCGTCTTACAATTGAAGTAATGAAAGAAGCAATTGAGCACGGTGCAAAAGCTGTTAACTACGCAAAAGTAGATAGTTTCTTATATAAAGATGGAAAAGTATGTGGTGTACGTGTAATCGATTTACTAGATGGTGAAGTATACGAAGTTTACGGTAAGAAAATTGTAAACGCAGCTGGTCCTTGGGTAGATACACTTCGTGAAAAAGATAACTCGAAAAAAGGAAAAGTACTTCAGTTATCAAAAGGTGTTCACTTAGTAATTGATCAAAAACGTTTCCCATTAGGGCAAGCAATTTACTTCGATACACCAGATAAACGTATGGTATTCGCGATTCCACGCGGCGGGAAAACTTATGTAGGTACAACAGATACGTTCTATGATAAAGACGCAGCTGTACCACAAATGACAACAGAAGATCGCACGTACATCATTAATGCGATTAACTACATGTTCCCAAGCGTAAAAATTACGGAAAAAGACATCGAGTCAAGCTGGGCTGGTGTTCGTCCGTTAATTTACGAAGAAGGTAAGAGTGCATCTGAAATTTCTCGTAAAGACGAAATTTGGACTTCTGAATCTGGTTTAATTACAATCGCAGGTGGTAAATTAACAGGATACCGCAAAATGGCTGAAATGGTAGTAGACTACGTAACGAACTTACTACAAAAAGAAGGCCATAGTGCATATCCGAAGAGCTCAACGAAACATATGCCAATCTCTGGTGGACATGTAGATGGATCTAAAGGATTACCAGCATTTATCGCGAAAAAAGCAGGCGAAGGTACGAAATACGGTTTAACGACAGCACAAGCAGAAGAATTCGCGAAATTCTACGGCTCTAACGTAGACGTACTGTTCGAATTAGCGAAAAAACATAAAGACGAAGCGAAAGAATACAACATGCCGCTAGACGTTCTAATCCCACTTGTATACGCAATGGATTACGAAATGACAGCAAAACCAGTCGACTTCTTCGTACGTCGCAGAGGCGCTGTATTCTTCAACATTCACTGGGTATACGAGTGGAAAGAAGCAGTAATCAACTACATGGCTGCAAAACTAGGCTGGAGCAAAGAAGAGCAAATGAAATACACAGCAGAACTAGAAAAAGCATTAACAGACGCTGTCATTCCTGTAGATCAACAAGAACATGCAGCTGCATTAGCGTAAAATAGAGAAACACCTGAAGAGAACCTCTTCAGGTGTTTTTTTATCTTGACTAAAAATAAATAAAATGTGTTACAATGATGGTAGAGTATATAGTATGAATTTTGCATAAAATAAAGAAGACAGAAGCCTGAGAAACTTCTGCCTTTGTAACCTAACTTGCTATTGTGGTGGTAGTAGGTGCGGTTATAAGACAATTACATTAACGTTTTAGCCGAGAACCGCCCTTACCTTTTCCACGAAGCAGGGTGGTTCTCGCTTTTTTGTATACAGAAATTAGCCATGGACCGACGTATCTTCTACCGATGACAACGCCAGCTCCGGTTAGGATACCATACATTAATTTCATTACAAACATCGCGATCATATTATCCCACTTTAATGGGCAGTAAGACCCCCACCTCAAAATGCAGCGAAAGCAAAGAAGTAAGGTGGGGGATCAACTGCCCATAAAAGTCCGATTGGTTCAACTAATAATCAGTGGGGGATGAAGAAAACCCCCACTGATTAAAGTTTCACTTTATCACCTCCCCCCTTTTTTCGAAATGGAAGAGATGATTGCCACACCTACTAGTTATAGCTTATTAAGTTACAGTTTAATTGTATTATGTTTTAAAATAGGGAACAAGACAAATGGATGAAAAGCCCTACTTTTAAATGGTTGGTTTGTCATAACCAACTGTATTTCTTGTTAAATAAACATAACTAAAAAATAAGGATACTGATAACAACATTCAAATGAAATACACGGCAGAACTAGAAAAAGCAATAGATCAACAAGAACAAACAGCTACGTTATGTATAGAACTTCAAATACTATACTTGTATGAAGAATGTATTGGTTTTGATATTATTAAGCCATCTTTGTATGGCTATGATATATTAGATTCTTTAAGTGAGCGTTAAAAAGAAGGAGGACTCGATTAAATCGGTTCTCTTTTTCATTTAGCGATAAGGGAAATCTTGACGATAGAAAACTAACACAAACTCCTTATTGCAAACGTAAAGAGCGCCTTGGGAGAGGGGCGCTCTTTACGTGAATGTATTGTAACGACTATTCGGTTTATTATATGTAAGTAGCTGGAAAGTGTTTTATAAAAAAACGTGATTGCCATCTGTATTTTTTTATAAATTTATAAAACTTTTCCATACAGTGCGTCGTCTAATATATGGGAAGGAGGAAATGCTGTGGATGAATTAACGGTAGAAGTGTTTGAAATAGAAGATAAGGAACTCCTTATCGATGAAATTATGAACAAGTATGGACAAGAAGTTCTCCAGCTTGTGTATTCATACGTGAATAATAAAGAGGTTGCGGAGGATGTAACGCAAGATATATTTGTGAAGTGTTATAAATCTCTTCATACATACAAAGGGAAGTCGAATGTGAAAACGTGGTTATGGAGAATTGCGATTAATCAATGTAAGGATTATATAAAAAGTTGGTATAACAAAAAGGTGATCGTGACAGAGGCTGAATCTGCTTATATGGGGGTTCAAAATGATAGTGTCGAACAAACTGTTATGCAAAATGCGGAGGACCGTGAGCTCGCTTCTGCAGTAATGAATTTACCGATCAAATATCGAGAAGTCATTTATCTATTTTATTATGAAGAATTATCAATTAAAGAGATTGCGATTGTAATAGATGTGAAGGAGAACACGATAAAAACGAGACTGAAAAAAGCGAAGGAGCTTTTGAAGAAAGGATTGGAGGAATAATCAAATGGAAGATCGATTAAAAGGTTTGCGAAAATCAATGGAGAACACAACGTTTAAACATTTGAGTTTTTCTGATCAGCACCAAAAGCGGGTGCGCGAAAAAATCAATCAATCGTCTGAAAAAGAAGAAGATATCCTTTTAGCAGTGTTGCAACTTCTTATGAATGAAAAAACAGGTTATGAATTGATGCAGTTACTACGCGGGAGAGGGATTCAAAAATTCGAAGGGGATGAAGGATCTCTATACACGTTATTACATCGTCTAGAACAGAATCGCTTTATCCAATCTAGCTGGAATCACGCGGGAGCTAAATATTATCAATTAAATGATAAAGGAAACAAGATGCTGCGAAAGGCAGAGAAAAATGCTACGAAGGCACAATTTATATTAAAAGGATTAGTACAGGAGTGAGAAAAAATTGAACAAAAAAGGGGAGCATTTTTTAAAAGAGGTTACGAACCATATTAAATCAAAAGAAGCGAAGGACTTGGTGGCAACGGAACTAGACTTTCACTTAAAACAGGCGAAGAATATGTGGATAGAAAAAGGGTTAAGTGAGGAAGTCGCTGAAAATAAAGCAGTGGAACAAATGGGAAGTCCAATTAAACTAGGGCAAGAACTTAATAAACTTCATAAGCCAAAGGTGGATTGGTTCTTACTTATTTTATTGGTGGCTGCTATGGGGTTAGGGTTTTTACCAGTTTTAGTTTTTGGATATACGAATGATGAAATAATGAATAAGGTAATATTTGTTATTCTGGGTGTTATAACAGCGATTGGGATGATGTTACTTGATTATCGGAAATTAGAGAGAATGGGATGGTTGTTTTACACAATCGGAGTAGTTGTCTTGTTAATTCTATACTGTTTTCCAAACGCTTCAATGATTGGAGAACCGTTAATAAAAATTGGTCCAATTGCAGTTGACTGTTTAATGGCAGTTCCTTTCTTTTTTCTAGCTTGGGCTTCTTTTTTCAATAATAATAGGTTAAAAGTTATACATCTTGTGGTTTTATATTTATTTTCTTTGTATTTATTTTTAATTGTATCCACCCTTTCGTCAATTTTCATCTATATTACGATGGTATTCGTTATGCTTTGGTGGAGTAAGTTAGGAAAGAAAACGGCGTTGATTATTACGGTTGTACCTATTTGTTTATTTATTATCAAGGTATCCGTATCATGGTCTTCAGGATACCACTTAGATAGATTTTTAGGGTATTTAAATCCTGAGAGTGATGCAGGTGGCGCAGGATTTATGTATATACGATTAAAAGAGGTAATGTCATCAGCAGGTTGGTTTGGTACATCTGGAGATACAAAATTCATCCCTGCTCCGGATACTGATTTTGTATTTGCAAGTTTGACTTACTATTATGGGTATTGGCTTGCGTTAATTCTTGTCTTCGTTCTTTCTCTTTTTGTAGCAAGATTAATAGTCATCTCTTATAAAATAAATGATCGGTACGGTAAATTGCTACTCGTTGGTGGATTGACTCTTTTTGTATTCCAGTTCATTTATAATGTTGGAATGATACTAGGATTATTGCCGCTTGCTGCTATATCCTTACCTTTTATTAGTTACGGATTAACGCCGACTGTATTTCATGCGCTTATAATGGGAATTGTGCTGAGTGTATATCGACGTAAAGATATGTCGTTTAGAATGAGAAAAACACCTTGATACTTATTATAAGTTGCATATAAAGGTATTTATTATTATGATCAAGTACAAACGTAAATAGATAGCAAAAGGGGGGGATAAATAACCCTCTTTTCGTGTTTAAATAAGTGCACTTGCTTTTATAGAAGTACATAATTCAGAACGAGATATCGATTCAGCTAGTTGTTGTAAATAAGTGTATTCTTCTTCATCTTTTTCGGAAGTGTCAGGATCTAATAAAGGTGAGGATAGAAGTACGTCAATCGTAAGTATGTCTGCATCATGAGAGACGATGTTATAACCTGCAAATACAGGTCGTTTTAAGTCTTTTACTTTTTGGATCATCTGATGGAATTTCGTAACACTTATATGGATTTGTGCGAATGGAAAGCATTTTTGGGTAGGATTCTCGATGGTCTTTCTAATTTTATAATCGTATACATAGTAGTACTTTTCTTGCTGCTTGAGTGTTTGCAACTCTTTCGTTAATAAGTGGTATTTGTCTGTAAGTCCAGTTGTAAGTGCATCGTGTTCTTCGCCAACTAATAATGTGAAAGGTCTTGGTGAGGAGATTGCAATGGTGCGGACGTTTAGGTCAGTAAAAGTGTGCTTAGATTGTAAAATGGTATGTAATTTTTCGGTAGGAAACTCACCGTCATAAATAGCAATAAAATAGTGGTTCATCTTTTCGCTCCTTAACTTTTTTCTAAACTGATATATTCTACTTTAAAGGTGTAAGTCCTGCATAAAAAAGAAAACACCTTGATTGTTATCAAGGTGTTGTAATAAGCTCAAAACTCTCCGAATCAGCCTCAAGAATAAAAGGACTAACCTCGCCAACGCTATAAAGGTGCAATTCATGCATTGCGCGCGTACAAGCAGTGTAGAATAATCTACGAACGCTCTCATCGCTGTATACATCTTTAGAAGCATTGTAAATGATAACAGCATCAAATTCGATACCTTTCGCTAAATAAGCTGGGATCACGACGATGCCTTGCTCATACTCGGCTGAGTTACTCTTCACGAGTTTAATATTCTCGATATGATTAAGTGCTTCGTAAGCAGCGGCACTTTCAGCTGCAGATTTACATATAATTGCGATCGTATTGTGCTGCTCTGTTTGCAGTTCAGCAACTTTAGCAGTAATATGTTCGTGCAGTTCGCTGTCATTTGATACTTTCGTCACTGTAGGTTTCTCGCCGTCACGTTCAAAGGCGTGAATGTTCTTTCCTTCTGGTACGAGAGCACGTGTGAATTCAATAATTGGTTTTGTTGAGCGATAGCTACGGGTTAAGTTAATGCCGTTCGTTTCGTCTGGTCCGTATAAGCTAGTAAGTGTATTGAAATTCACTGCTTCACTCGCATGGGCAAAGATCGCTTGGTTAAAGTCTCCGAGTACAGTCATTCTTGCAGCAGGGAAGAGACGTTTTAAAAACTCGAACTGAAACGGTGAATAATCTTGCGCTTCGTCTACGAGTACGTGTTTAATTGATCGGTTCGTTTGGAAGCCTTCAATTAACTCTTTTAAAAGTAAAAATGGAGTTGCATCCTCGTAATATAATTTTCCTTCATCGAGCATGTTCACCGTTACAGAACAAATGTCATCCCAGTCTTTCGGCTTTTCTCCCGTAACCCATGATGCATCTGTGAAGAGCTGTTTATATATGCCTGTGAAATTGATAAAGCGCAATGTTTGAACACCTTTGCGAAGTGGTTTCAATTTTTTACGGACAATCATACGTCCAAGTACTTTCGCTTCTTTCTCAAAATCGTTAAAGGAGTTGTCGTCAAACTCACCTTTTTTCTGTAAATATTTATAAGCCTTTTGATATTCATCTTTACTAAGTAGTTCAATTTCTTCTTCTACCCAAGGCTTTTTCAGTTCTGCTTTTTCAAGTGCATCTATTTGCTTATTTAGCCAATCCGTTAACTTCTCAATACGGCTATGGAAGCGGAGGGAGGAGTCGGTATTGTAAAACTGCTCTGTAATTTCTTTAGCAGAGACAATTAACTTTCCTCTAAATTTCATTCCTCTAAATAGCATGCCTGATGATTCAAGAGATTGTCTGTACGCTCTAATCATCTCGAAAAATTGAGTAGATGCTTTAAATCGAATGCTCGCATTTCTCGTTTTATAGATAGGGCTATTCGTTTCAGTTAACATATATTCTAATTGTTCATAAGGATCTTCAATATCAAATGACTTGCTTAGTCTATGGTTTAAATATTCTTGGAACGTCACTTGCTGCATATTTTCTTCACCGAGTTCAGGTAGTACGTTAGAAACGTAGCTATTGAACATAGAGTTAGGGGAGAAGAGAATAATTTGATCCGCTTTTAACCATTCGCGATATTTATATAATAAGTAGGCGATTCGTTGCAGGGCAGCTGACGTTTTACCGCTACCAGCAGCTCCTTGCACGATAAGGAGTCGGCCTTCATCGTGACGAATAATTTCATTTTGCTCGCGCTGAATCGTAGCGACGATACTTTGCATATGTTTGTTTGTACCTTTTCCGAGCGCTTGTTGCAAGATTTCATCGCCAATTGTAAGGCTCGTATCGAACATAGAATCAATCTCGCCATTTTGAATAATGTATTGTAATTTTTTCTCCACATTACCGTGAATTATGCCTCCTGGTGTACTGTATTCAGCTGGTCCTGGTGGATAATCGTAGTACACACTTGAAATGGGTGCGCGCCAGTCATATATAAGAAAGTTTTCTCCGCTTGCATCAGTAAGCGTGGCTACACCGATATAAATTTGCTCCGCAGCAGATTCTCCTTCTTCTTTAAAATCAATTCGTCCAAAATAAGGTGCTTTATGCATGCGTCTTAATGCGGCAAGTCGATTAAAGGTGTGCTTATGAGTAATTTGTGTGACAGCTAGTGACTGAGCTTGTTGCCTTAAGTTGATAACTGTTTCAAGATAATCATCAAAAGTATCAGTATTCACTTTCACATCATCCCAAAAGTGTTTACGAATATTGATTACTTCTGCCCGGCGTCTGCCAGTTTCGTTTTCCAGTTTATCAATTTGCTCCGTAATCGTTTCTATTACGGTATCCAATCGTTTTTGCTCTAAATCAAGTTTTTTGTTCATACGGTAAGCACTCCTTTAAAAGTGAAAAATAGGGGTTGACTGAAGATGTATTTTGGTGTAAAATTAAGATACGGATAAATACGTACCTTCAATTTCGGAAAACGTGTTTCTGTACTAATTTAACATAGTTTTTTAATTTAATCAATGATAATAAGATAGACCTTGGTTCCGTGCGTGATGGAATCAAGGTTTTTTTGTGTTTCTTGAAGAGAGGGGCGCAATCATTGTCAGTTTTTGTCGGTAAGTCGATATATTTCGAGAATCGCCGATATAATTGGGGTTGCGCTGATATAATTGAAAAATCGCCGATATAATTAGAGTTGCGCTGATATAATTAAAAAATCGCTGATATAATTTCACTTGCCGAATCTGAACGTAGACCTAAAGTATCGAGAAGAGGGCAAACAAAAAAGCTCGGGCTAATCCCGAGCTTTTCATTATTTCTTTTCGTCTTTCTTAGCGTCAGCTTTTTTCTCTTCGAAAAGATCTTTTAAATCTTTATCTTCAACTTTTACGTCAGCTTTTTTGATTTCTTTCATCATAAGTTCGTTCATGAATTCGCCATCTTGTGCTTTCTTTTGAACGATTTCTTTTTTGATGTCAGCTTTAGATTGTTCGAATGATTTTTCCGGCTCTTTAATGTCTGTTACTTTAATGATATGGTAACCGAATTGTGATTTCACAGGTTCGCTTACTTCATCTTTTTTCAGTTTATAAGCAGCCTCTTCGAATTCTTTAACCATTTTACCAGGTCCGAAGAATCCTAAGTCGCCACCTTTTTCTTTTGAACCAGTGTCTTCAGAGTATTGTTTCGCTAACTCGTCGAAAGATTTACCTTGTCCAAGTTCTTCTTTAACTTTTTTAGCAGTTGCTTCATCTTTTACAAGAATGTGGCTTGCTTTAATTTCAGGCTTGTAGTTATCTTTTAATTCTTTATCAGTGATTGTTTTCTCGATAGCTTTTTCTTGCGCTAATTGAGCACGCACACCAGTTTTTAACGTTTCTTCTTTAATACCTTGTTGTTTTAATAGTGTATCGAATTGATCACCGTATTGTTTTTTCATTTCATCGAACTTTTTGTCTACTTCTTTGTCTTCAACTTTGTAGTTTTTAATAAGTACTTTTTCCATAACCATGTTATTTAGTACTTGTTTACCAGCTTGTGTCTTCATTTGCTCGTAGAATTCTTCTTTTGTAATGTCACCAGCTTTAGATGTAACGATTTTGTCTGATGATGATGTTCCACATGCTGATAATGCGATTACACTTGTTGCGGCTAAGGCAAGCATAGCTTTCTTCATTCGATAAACACTCCTACTATTATGTATTTTTAATTTATCCTATACCAATGAATTTTAGTTCATCAGAGCCCGGTTAAGTCTCACTGATACTTTTGCTTTTTATGTTGGTAAAGCGCGCTTAACAGGGCTTACCGTGGCTTAAGGATAAAGTTAAGATGCGTGTCATTTATTTCATAGTATAAGCAATATGTACAAAATTTAATATATCATATTTCGACGTGTTTTCATATTGATAAAGAAAAATTAACCAGTACGTGTCAGATTTTGAAGGTGTTCCATATTGGGCGTATGCCGCATATACAGAAAAGAGGAGGGGATGGGGATGAATTCTCAACTTATTTTATTACTTGTACTGTTTATTTTATTGGTTATAGTAGGTATAATTTGCTTATAGAGGAAAAAAGTGAGGAAGGGGCTTTCCTTCCTCACTTTCCATGAAATATAATTTCTATATAACTAGAAATTAATAAAATTGTTATACATACATTAATAACCCGAAAGACACCGGGTTGGCGGCTCGCAGATATTTGTTTTCGTTCACACAGTGTATGTGTCATGAAATTCGTGTAAAATATAACAAGAAGTGCGAATGCGACAAAAACAACTGTTATAAGTGTCATGAGGCGAGACCTCCTTTTGGCTAAAATACATATACTTTATATATTGTATCATACGATATTTTGTTCGTGTTATAAAATTCAGAAATAGAAGACTTTGTGTTAGAAAGTGAGGGAGAAAATGGACGTTGTTAGAAGATTAGAACAAGCTGAATACTATGTAGACCTACTATTTAAAATGATTGATGAAGAAAAGTGTCCATTTTATTCTTTGATCATAAAGAAAAAAGCTCGTAAAAAAGATATTGAACGTATACTAAATCTTTGTGAAATACTGAACGAGCAATATGTAGTGGAGAAAGCAGAAGGGCTTCTTTTGTTCGATGCGCTGTTGGATCAATTTGAAAAAGCGCTTCCACATCAGCTCGAAGTACACGAAACTGCGGAAGCGCTAGCAAAACAAGGTTTATTCAAACCGCTTATGAATGAATTCTTAAGCATGATTGCGAAAAAGTAAATAGATTACTTCTTAACTAACTTTTGATCAGATTCTGTAAAGTTCTCTTCAATATCTTCTAATGATTTCTCAAAAATATCGATGAAGTCTTGTCCGTAAATGTTACGCAAGATAGCAATCAGTTCGATATTTTCTGGGAACTTCCCATAAAAATTACGAAGTGCAAGAGCCCCATTAAACACTGAATTATTTTCAGGGTCATACTCCTCCATTAAGCGAAGTAGTAATTCTTCCCCTTTGTCTGTAATTTCGATGTACGTATTTCGTTTATCATCTTCTTTTTTCGAGAATACAAGATAGCCGCGTTCTTCTAACTTTTTCGAGAAGTTAAACGCCGTTGATACGTGCATAACTCCAAACTTAGCAATCTCAGAAATAGAAGCTCCTTTTAAATGATAAGCGATTGTTAAAATATGATGCTCATTAATGTTTAAATCATAAGGTTTAATCCACATCTGCCAATCTTTCTCTACACATTTCCATAACGCTTTCGATAATTGAGCAATGCGTTGGCTGAAAATCATCGCTTCTTTTACCGAGTAATCTTTTTCTCCACTTTTCATATACTCACCCACTTTAACATTCTTTTTCATTACTATCTATTATGCCAGTAAAATAAAAATTAATAAAGTCTTTTTGTGAGAATTGTGAAAATTTTTTAAAAAAATGACATTCTATACAAATCATGCATAACTATGGAAGCGGTTTATGAGTCGTGAATACATGTGTTGTCCATACATGTTAAGTGATAACATATATTGTAAATGCATAAAAACACGGCATATCTATGTGATATGCCGTATTAAGGTCAATTTATATAAAAAATATTTGTTATATGCAAAAAACTAAGCAGGAATTTGTTTACGCTTTTTCTGGAACAGCTTCTTGTAGTTTCTCAATTGATTTTTGAATGTCCAAAATCTCTTGCTCAATATGTCGTTTGTTTTGGGAAATATCTTGCTTCCAGTTAGAAAGTGTATCGTGCATGTCGTCTTTTAATTCTTGGAACACTTCTTTACCTTCTGAAGCAGTTTCAACGATTTGACGTTTTAATAATTTTGTATCAGCTGTAATATCAGCTAAAGTCTTTTTAATATCATTTCCTTTTTCTTTTAACTTACCGCGCATGTCTTTGCCAGAAGAAGGAGTTGAGAAAAGAACAGCTAGTCCAGCAACTGCTCCGCCGCAAATGACACCTGTAATAAAGGATTTAGCTTTTGACATAAAAGGAGACCTCCTTATTTTTTGTTCGTATTCATGATGTGAAAAAATATGCATATCTTTAAGAAGAGGGAAAGGAAAGTGTGCAGTCCCTGGCATCTTAAGTGGAGAAACAAGCCGTACCATATTTAATCACTTTAGGAAAGTGGCTTGTTATGTATGACTACTTATTATAGTGTCACTATTTCACGCTATTTGCAATTGTACTTGCGATGTTTTGTAAATTTTCCATAGTGTATTCATTTTGATGTGATTTCCAAACAGCACCGAAACCATCGTTTTCACCGTAGCGTGGAATTAAATGAAGGTGGAAGTGGAACACAGTTTGTCCAGCTTTTTCACCGTTATTGTTAAGTAGGTTAAAGCCAACTGGATTAAACTCTGCTTTAATCGCATTTGCGATTTTTGGAACGACAGAAAAAATATGTGATGCGATTTCTGGCGTTAACGCAAAAATGTCTTGTTTGTGAACTTTTGGAATAACAAGAGTATGTCCTTTTGTTACTTGACTAATATCTAAAAATGCAAGCACATGTTCATCTTCGTATACTTTTGAGCAAGGGATTTGCCCGTCAATGATTTTGCAAAAAATACAATTATCCGCTGTATGATTCATTGATCTCATCCTTTCAAATATCCTTAGCCGTATTTTACCATAATTACATAAGAGAACAAACACGAAAAACAGGAAGCTGACTCAGCTTCCTGTTTTCTGAAGAGGGATTGAAAAAGCATTATCGTAATTTACGTTTCGCAGACACCTCATTTATTTTAAGAAATGCACGGTAAATCGGCTAAAGTTTCTGCCGTAGACACCCCATTTTCAAGTGAAATGAATTGCAATCTTTTTAAATGAAATTGTTTACTTTTTAAAACAGTATATGCTCTTTCGGAGACACCCCGTTTCGAAAATAAAACAAATAATCTGGTTATGTGTAAATTTCTTTGTCCAACATGGACACCCCATTTCATGATGACTTCACTATGTTGTTGTACTCATCAATAGGTGGTCGCTTTTTCAATGTGTTCCTTCTTCCTTAATTATGATGTCCGCTTTCGGGAAAATATATGCGAACAAATTTTAATTTTTTTTAAGCCATCGATACTATGTAGTATAGCGCCATTTTTGGTAAGATGAATATAGAATGAATACTAATGAAGAAAGTGGTGTCGTATGAGCGAGTTATTGTGTGTAGAAAATGTTACAGGAGGATATACGAAACGACCTGTATTAAAAGATGTTTCGTTCTCTGTGAATAAAGGTGAACTTGTCGGCTTAATCGGTTTAAATGGAGCAGGTAAAAGTACGACGATTAAACATATTATCGGTTTAATGGAACCGAAAAAAGGGAATGTCACAATTAATGGGAAAACAATTCGTGATGATATGACAGCGTACCGTTCTAGTTTTTCGTTCATCCCAGAAACACCTGTATTATATGACGAGCTAACGTTAGAAGAACATTTGAAGTTGACGGCGATGGCGTACGGCGTTGATGAAAAACAATATGAAGAACGTGTAGGACAACTATTACAAGAATTTCGCATGAAAAATCGTTTAAAATGGTTTCCGTCTCATTTCTCAAAAGGGATGAAACAAAAAGTAATGATTATGAGTGCGTTTTTAGTGGAGCCATCTCTTTACATTGTGGACGAACCCTTTGTTGGGCTAGATCCGTTAGCGATTCAATCACTCCTTCAAATGATGGATCAAATGAAAAAGAGTGGTGCAGGTATTTTAATGAGTACACATATTTTAGCGACGGCAGAGCGTTATTGTGATTCGTTCATAATTTTGCATCAAGGCGAAGTAAGAGCAAAGGGAACATTATCTGAGCTGCAATCACAGTTTCATATGCCAGGTGCAACGTTAGATGATATTTATATTGCATTAACGAAGGAAGAAGATTATGAATAGCACAGCGTTATGGAAAGAACGATTTCGTCACTTTCTACAAGAAGTTCGTACATATAGTAAATACGTATTTAATGATCATTTAAAATTTATTTTCGTATTCATCATCGGCGCAGGAGCGTATTATTACCAGCAATGGTTACAAACGTTAACACCTTCATTTCCGACTGCGCTCGTTATGGCAGTGTTACTTGGACTTGTATTAACGGCCGGATCTATTCAAACGTTATTAAAAGAAGCGGATCTCGTTTACTTACTGCCAGTTGAAGAAAAGTTAAAACCGTACTTCACAAAGGCATTTCTTTTTACGTTTATGATTCAGTTGTACATAATCGCAATCGTAGCAGCAGCGCTTGCCCCGTTATACTTCCAGCAAATGAAGCAAACAGGAGCGGCTTACATATGGGTTGTAATCGCGTTTATCATTGTAAAAGCATGGAATTTATTCGTCGCGTGGGAAAAGTCATTTTTAACAGATCAAAATATACAAAGAGCCGATTGGTTCATTCGATTTATTTTAAACGCCTTATTTGTGTTTTTCCTTGTAGAACGTACTTCCGTTATGTTTATTGGTGGAATCGTCATTCTCATGGTGTTATACCTTGCGATACTGCATCAAATGGTGAAGGGGAAACCACTAAACTGGGAGTATTTAATTTCTGAAGAAGGTAAGAAGATGATGCTGCTGTACCGCATCGCGAACATGTTTGTTGATGTACCAGCACTAAAAGAAAGAGTAGCACGTAGAAAATGGCTTGATTTCATTCTGGCGATGATTGGTGAAAAGCGTACCTATTTATACTTATATACGAGAACGTTTCTACGATCTGGTAACTATTTCGGTTTATATGTGCGTTTGCTTGCACTTGGAGGAGTTATTTTGTACTTCATTCCGTTTTTATATGGACGATTTATCGTAAGCCTTATTTTCCTATACTTAATCGGTTATCAGCTCTTAACTTTATGGAAGCATCACCGCATGAAAATTTGGCTTGATTTGTATCCGGTTGGGGGAGAAGAGAAGAAGAAAGACTTTCTTACTTTATTAAATGCAATTCTTCTTACTGGCAGCGTTGTATTTACAGTTATATTTGCCCTTGCGACGAAAGATTTCATGATGACGGGAATTTTACTAGTCGTAAGCATAGTATTTAGTATCGGTTTCGTTTATCAATACGGGGCGAAACGTATTGAGCGTTTAAATTGAAGGGAATGAACCTATGATTACATATGAAGAGAAGGTTATAATAGAAGTAGAGCAGTGGAAAGCTACATTCATGAAAGATTCTTCTATGATGACACGGTTCTCAAAGAAAGTGCAGACGAAAGTACAACAGCTTATTCCGGCGAAAGTACAAAAAGTATTAACAGAAACGATTCGGATGATGGTGCAAACAATTAGTGCCGGATCAAACTTTATAAAGCCGAAATTAAAAGAGACGAACTGGTCACTGCAAAGACGAGACGACGAAGTACGTAAAAAAATGGATGAGTACAAAAAAATAGCAGCGGCAGAAGGGGCAGGGACGGGAGCAGGTGGTATTCTCCTTGGGCTTGCTGACTTTCCACTGTTACTCGGCATTAAAATTAAATTTTTATTTGATGCAGCAACGTTGTACGGGTTTGATACGAGTAACAAAGAAGAGCGCCTTTTTATCCTTCACGTTTTCCAACTTGCCTTTTCAAGTGACGATCACCGAAAAGAAATATGGAAAGCAATCGAAACATGGGATACAGAAGAAGAAAATCATATGGACTGGGAAAAGTTCCAAACAGAGTACCGAGACTATATCGATTTAGCGAAAATGCTTCAGCTCGTACCAATAATCGGTGCCCCGGTCGGCGCATATGCGAACTATCAACTACTACAAAGGCTTGGCGAAGTGACGATGAATTGTTATCGTATGCGATTGTTGAATAGGGATTAAAAAGAAAGCATCCTAAATTTTGATTTAGGATGCTTTTTTGTTTTCATGATTAATGCTTGAAAAGAAGAAGGTATAATTCAGATTGTCTTTTCAGCGTTTTAGGCTGAAATTAGTGGTTAAGTAATTATTACTCTAGCCGATCTAATCCCCATCCAACAATTGAATAATTTTGACGTTTACTAATTGAAACAAAGAATTTTCTGTTTTTCTGGTCTTTTACATGACCAGAAACTCGAATCATACCACCACTAACGGCAGGCCTGATATCAACTTTAGTCACTATAACATCTATATTTTCTCTTGTTTTTATATGTTGTATTGCAACTTCAGCAGCTTTTTCTTTAGTTATATTTCTATCGTAAATAAAGGATGTAGTACAGCCTATGGCTAAAAATATAATTGCTAAAATGATTAAAAATATAATGTT